>JAEEGF010556379.1_pt1 | contig 19359 bp, 15 predicted proteins | sample 9134171 | NCBI WGS metagenome assembly JAEEGF01 (sample SAMN16246542, study PRJNA631951) | gut metagenome | biome: gut microbiome; feature: rumen; material: AP-attached | host: Bos | place: Iran: Karaj | collected 2018-10
ATCGTCGGTGGTTTCGACGGCGTTTACGAGTTTGCAAAGGACTTCCGCAACGAAGGTATGGACCGTTTCCACAATCCTGAGTTCACACAGATGGAACTCTACGTTGCCTACAAGGACTACAACTGGATGATGGACTTGGTTGAGGAAATGGTAGAGAAGATTGCAATCGACACCAACGGAAGCACCAAGGTTCAGGTTGGAGAAAATATAATCGACTTCAAGCGTCCGTGGAAACGTTTCACCATGTTCGAGGCAATAGAGCATTTCAGCGGTATCGACATTTCAAAGATGGACGAGGCTGAATTGCGCGAAGTTGCAAAGAAAGTAGGAGTGGAGGTTGACGACAGCATGGGTAAGGGCAAGCTCATCGACGAAATCTTTGGTGAATGCTGCGAATCGAAGCTCATACAGCCGACTTTCATCACCGATTATCCTATTGAAATGTCGCCGTTGGCAAAGAAACACCGTTCGAAGGAAGGTCTTGTTGAACGTTTCGAGGCTGTTTGCAACGGAAAGGAAATTTGCAACGCATATTCGGAACTTAACGACCCGGTTGACCAGCGCTACCGTTTCGAGCAGCAGTTGTTGCTTGCTAAGCGTGGCGACGAAGAGGCCATGATGCTCGATGAGGATTTCCTCACCGCAATGGAAATCGGTATGCCGCCAACTGCTGGCTTGGGCATCGGTATCGACCGTCTGTCGATGATTATGACCAATTCGGTATCGATACAGGATGTTCTTTTCTTCCCGCAGATGCGTCCCGAAAAGAAGGCTGACGCTTTCAATATCGAGGACTATACCGCATTGGGTATCAGCGAGGAATGGGCAAAGGTCATTTACAAGTGCGGTATCACAACCGTAAAGCAACTCAAGGAAATGACTCCTCAGAAGTTGCATCCGACATTGTGCGGAATGAACAAGAAGCACAAGCTTGGATTGCAGAATCCAACTATCGAGGAGATTACTGGCTGGTTAAGCAAATAAAATTTTCATAATAACGAAAATGTTGATGATTGGGCGGAACCGAAAGGTTTCGCCTTTTTTTGTGACTGCTTGTGCTTAGATTTTAGTCGTTTGCAAATTCCTTTATCATCTTCCTGTAGTTCGAGAAGATGGTTGCACGCGAGACGAATCCCACATATTTGCCCTTGTCGATTACGACAATGTTATAGTTGTTGGAGTTTTCGAAAAGTTCTGCTGCTTCCTGAACGCTCATGCCGTATTCTATGGTCGTTGTCGGATAGAACATCAAATCCTTTACCTTTGTGGTTTCGTACATTTCTGTCTTGAAAATCAAATGCTTTATCTGGTCGAGCCATACAAGCCCCTTGAAGTTGTTTTCCGAATCGACAACAACATATATTGTTCGAGTAGAATGGGAGATGACTTTTGTAAGATCGCCGAGCGTTGCATCTTCATGGATTGTAAGGAAATTGCGTTCGATGTATTGTTCAAGTTTCATCATGGCAAGCATGTTGCGGTCGGCGTTGTGTGTAAGCAGTTCTCCGCGTTTAGCAAGCAGTATTGTGTAAACTGAATTTGGCATAGCTGCGCGGGCAACGAAATATGAAATTGTCGATACAATCATCAGCGGTACAAAAAGCGAATATCCGCCAGTGAGTTCGGCGATGAGGAATATTGCGGTGAAAGGAGCGTGCATTATGCCGCCTATAAGTCCTGCCATTCCGATAAGTGCATAGTTGCCAACGGAAATTTCAAATCCCAAATACTTGCAAATGTGAGCAAAAAGAAGTCCGAGTATTGCTCCGAGGAATAGTGATGGTGCGAAAATTCCACCAGCGCCTCCTGCTCCGAAAGTACAGCCTGTAGCAAATGCTTTTAGCAGCAGGATTAGTAATAGTATTAATGCAATACCCCAGAATGAGTGTGCAAAATCTGCTGATGAGTAGAATGTGTTGGTGTATATTAAATCAAAATCGCCTTTTAGTGCGGCATTTATGCTTTCAAAGCCTTCGCCATAAAGGGTCGGAAATAGAAAAATTAGCAGACCGAGCGAGATGGAACCGATCAGGAACTTTACCCAGTCGTTATTTATCTTCTTGAACCATTCGGTTTGTGCTAGGTAAAGTTTTGAGAAATAGAGTGATAGCAATCCGCACAGGATACCAAATACGACTAGGAATCCAGTGTCGTGGAGCATGAACGGGTCGGTGTGTTCTATTGGGTACACAACATTTTGTCCGAGGAAAAGGTAGGATGTTAGTGTCGCTGAAATTGATGCAGCAAGAAGCGGTAGGAGAGATGCCGTTGACAGGTCGAGCATCATGACTTCCATCGAGAAGATTATTCCTGCGATTGGTGCCTTGAATATTGATGCGATTGCTCCAGCTGATGCGCAGGCTATCAGCAGGATTACTTGCTTGTATTTCAGGTGGAAAAGCTGTCCCATGTTGCTTCCGATAGCAGCTCCTGTTGCTACAATTGGACCTTCCAGCCCGACAGAACCGCCAAAGCCAACAGTGAGAGAACTTCCTATGATACGCGAGAACATGTTGTGTTTCGGGATTTTTCCCTCATTTTGCGACATGTTATATAGTACCATTGGTATGCCGTGCCCGAGTTTCTTCTTGATGAAAACCTTTACGAAGATTAGGGTTAGCAGAATTCCGATTGCCGGAAATACGAAGAATAGGTAAGGAGTGTGCGTAGTGTCGATGATTGTGATAACTAGTTCGCGGACAAGATGAACCGAGTTTTTCATTACAACGGCTGCCAAGCCAACGGCAATACCCACAATGAAGGCTAGTATCGTCATGAAAGTACGGTCCGACATGTTTCGCACGCGCCAGAACATAAATTTACGATACCGTTCCTTAAAGTTCATCTTCATCTTATCGTTGAAAATCGGTTGCGAATATGGGATTTTTTTTTCAAAACCAGTGGAAAAAACTGAAAAAACTTTGATTTTTCTTTTTGGAATGTTGGTGTGGTGTTTTTATGCGCAAGTTAACTCGCAATGTTTCTGTTCGTTCTCTTTTTTCAAAAAGGCAGAAAAAAGTGTCATTTTGTCATTGAAATTTGCTTGAAATAGACAAAATGTTTATATAAATGACTGATTGTCAGGAATAATGCGTGGATTTTGGCATTGGCCTACGGTTTGCTATATCCATTCACGAACCTGCAAAAGTGGCAGGCTGGACAAGAAAAAAAGAATTTAAATTATAGGAGATTTGATTATGTTACCAGTAGTTAGACATTCGAGAAGAAACCAGAATTCGAGCGCATGGCTTCCATCTATGTTTGAAGATTTCTTCAGCGACGATTTTTTGAGCGTTCCTGTCAGCAGGCAGTTCGCTACACCTGCTGTGAACATTAAGGAGAGCGATAAGGATTATGATATCCAGATTGCAGCTCCGGGTATGACAAAGGATGACTTCAAATTGAGCATCAACGAGAACAACGAACTCGTAATTGCCCTTGAGAAGAACGAGAACAAAGAGGAAAAGAATAACAAGAACGAAAAGAATGGCACATGGTTGCGCAGGGAATTCTCGTATGCTTCTTATTCACAGAGTTTTGTAATTCCAGAGGATGTAGAAGTTGAAGGAATTTCGGCAAAGATGGAGCATGGGGTTCTGAATATCGACCTGCCTAAGAAGGAAGTTGTAGAAAAGGCTCCAGCAACTCGACAGATTACAATTCAATAGTTGTATTCAGTTTTATATTCAAAACGGCGATTGCTTAGGCGGTCGCCGTTTTTTTGTTTGGGACGATGCATGATCGTCCGCGTTTGCAATGGCGCAATGAATTGTGCCATTTTGTTTTATGAATGAGATTACCTTTAGAAATTTACAGTTGTTCCCTTATCGATTCCGTATTTGTCGCAAAGACCAGCATTTATTTCGATTACGTACATTGCTGGGGCTTCAGATGGGAGAGATGTATCATCCAATGTGTTGGTATTCTTGCATATACTTACGACTTCTCTGTTTGCGTTTACATAGATGATGTCAAGTGGTATCAGAGTGTTGTGCATCCAGAACGAGCGCCAGTCTTCGTAGGGGAATATGAAAAGCATACCCTTGTTTTCATCCATTCCCTTGCGGAACATTAGTCCGCGTGCGTGTTCTTCCTCGTTTGTCGCCAGCTCCATGTCGATGCTAAAAATGACCGAATCGCTAGCGTTTATAAATTGAAGTTCGCCATCTTTGCGGAATTCTGGTGGATTGTCAAAGTCGTATTGTTTTACTTTCAATTCTTTTGATGGTTTGTTGCTGTTGCTTGGACCTTTGGGCTTTGGTGTTTTGTTGCATGATGTTAATGCAATTGCAAATAATAAAATGTATGCTAATGCTTTGATTTTCATATTTATGAATTTTGTAAAGTGTGAAGTCTATAGTAAGTTCCTTGTTTTGCAATAAGTTCATCGTGTTTGCCTGTCTCAACAATCTTGCCATCGCTGAGTACGATTATTAGGTCGGCATTCTTGATGGTTGAAAGTCTGTGTGCAACGACAACCGATGTCCTGTTTTTCATTAGATGTTCTATTGCTTCCTGCACAAGGCGTTCCGATTCGGTATCTAGTGCCGATGTAGCTTCATCGAGAATCAAAATCGGCGGATTTTTCAGCAGTGCGCGGGCAATGCTTATTCTTTGTCGCTGACCACCGGACAATTTGCAACCGCCATCACCAATGTTGGTGTCGAAGCCATTTTCGGTTTCCATAATGAAGTCGTAGGCGTTGGCTATCTTTGAGGCTCGCACGACATCGTCCTTCGATATTCCTTCCAATCCGAGCGTAATGTTGTTGTATATGCTGTCGTTGAATAGGATAGGTACTTGGTTAACATAGCCCATCAGGTCACGAAGTTGCTTGAGCTTGTAGTCGCGTATGTTCTTGCCGTTAATTAGGATTTCGCCATCGGTTACATCGTAGAAGCGCGGTATAAGGTCAACTATTGTCGATTTTCCCGAACCGCTCTGCCCGACAAGTGCTATCGTCTGACCTTTCTTTATCTTGAAATTGATTCCGTGCAGTACTTCAGTTTCTGCATTATACGAGAATTTTACATTACGAAACTCTATTTCATCCTTGAACTCAGCAATTTCTTCGTTGCCTTGACTGTTGATTATTGGGTTCTGTGCATCAAGGATTTCGTTTACGCGATCAACAGATGCCATAGCCTTCTTTACATTGAACCAGCCTGTCGAAAGTGTTTTTGCCGGCTGAATAATCTGACTGAATATTACAAGGTATCCGATGAGTGCTTCTGGTGAAAGAGTGCTGTTTTCCGAAAGAATCATTGTTCCGCCGAAACACAATATTATAATTACTGCTATTGTTCCAAGAAATTCGCTCAGCGGACTTGCAAGAAAACGGCGGCGGTGTACCTTGTTCATCAAGGTAGTGTATTCTTCGTTGGCTTGCTCGAATTTGGTGTCGATGTGGTTTTCGGCATTGAAAGCCTTTATGACGCGCAGTCCACCAATCATTTCATCGATTTGAGCAAGAAGTCCGCCCATCTGTTCCTGACCTGTCATAGAGGTTTTTCTTAGTGACCGACCAGTCTTTCCAATCAGAATACCGAAAATTGGAAGCAGGATGAAAGCGAAAATCGTTAATTTCCAACTAATTACGCACATTGAAATCAGGTAGATGAGGATTTTGAGCGGGTCGCGGAAAAACATTTCGAGCGAACTGCCGATTCCCCAGTCGATTTCCTGCACATCGTTTGTCATTCGAGAGATTATGTTTCCTTTCTTCTCTTCGGTAAAGTAGGCGATTGAAAGATATAATGTCTTTTGGAACAATGTGTTGCGAATGTCCTTTATGACACCGTTGCGAATCGGCACAATGAAGTGGTTTGCCAGATATGCAGTGCCTGTTTTCAGGAATGCGGCGATTGCTACGATGCTTGATATTGTAATGAGAGCAGTAAGTTTGCCGTTATTGTCGATTATTGTCGTGAGCCAGTAGTAGAAGTTGTGCTTCATCGATTCGAGGTCGGTGATGCTCATTTCAACCATATCTCTCACAGGCTCCTGCGTGTTGAAAAGTATCCCGAGGAAGGGAATGACCATAGTGAACGAACAAAGGCTGAATATTGCCGACAGGAAGTTGAACAGAATGTTCAGCACGGCATATCCCTTGTATGGCAGTATGTATCTTGTAACCTTTAGGATATCCTTCATATTCCAGTGTAGTTGAATGGAGTAATCTGCATAAGTTCAGCCTTTACATCTTCGCTTACATCGAGTCCGCCGATGAAGTCGATGAATGTCTGGTGGGTGACTTTTGCGTTGGTTCTTGTGAGAGCCTTGAGTGCTTCGTATGGATTAGGGTAGTTTTCACGGCGGAGAATTGTCTGTATTGCTTCTGCCACTACCATCCAGTTGTTTTCGAGGTCGGCATCAATTTTTTCGCGGTTGAGCAAAAGTTTCGACATTCCCTTGTCGAGCGATGCCAATGCTATGAAAATGTGTCCCATAGGTACGCCAAGGTTGCGAAGAACTGTTGAGTCGGTAAGGTCGCGTTGCAGGCGGCTTATAGGCAGTTTGCGAGCAAGGTGTTCGCAGATGGCGTTGGCGATTCCGAGGTTGCCTTCGGCGTTTTCGAAATCTATCGGATTCACCTTGTGAGGCATTGCGCTCGAACCGACTTCGCCAGCTTTGATTTTCTGCTTGAAGTATTCCATTGAGACGTATGTCCAGATGTCGCGTGCAAAATCAATGAATATGGTGTTGATTCTTGCCATGCAGTGCATTAGTGCGGCAATGTTGTCGTAGTGCTCGATTTGCGTGGTAGGACAACTGCGGTGCAGACCCAAAGTTTCGTTTACGAACTTGTTTCCGAAAGCCATCCAGTCGATGTGCGGGAATGCCACATTGTGAGCGTTGAAGTTGCCGGTTGCACCACCAAACTTTGCACTGAATGGGATTTGTTTCAGTTGTCTGGTTTGCTCGTTGAGGCGGACGACAAAGACATTCATTTCTTTGCCAAGTCGGGTAGGAGATGCTGGTTGTCCGTGGGTGCGAGCAAGCATTGGTATGTCTTTCCATTCCTCGGCGAGGTTGGCGATTGTTGCCACTGTATTTGCCAGACGGGGAAGATACTCGTTCTCAACAGCTTCCTTAAGTAGGAGAGGCGTGGCTGTGTTGTTGATGTCCTGCGAGGTTAGTCCGAAATGTATGAACTCCTTGTACTGCGACAGGTTGTGTGCATCGAAGAACTCCTTTATGAAATATTCGACAGCCTTCACATCGTGGTTGGTTGTCTTTTCGATGTTTTTTACTTTTTCGGCATCCTCAGCGGTGAAATTTTGATACAGGCTACGCAGAAGTTCGTATTTGCTTTTATCGAAGCCTTTGAGTTGAGGAATGTCATTTTTTGTAAGTTCTATGAAATATTCGATTTCAATCCTAACGCGGTATCTTATCAGTGCATATTCCGAAAAATATTCTCTAAGTTCCTTTGTCTTAGAGTAGTAGCGTCCGTCAATCGGACTAACAGCCATTAATGCATCGTTTGACATATTCGTATTATTTAATGATGCAAAGAAACGAAAAAATATTGGTTTTCGTGAAATCTTTCTTTTTTCACTTCAAGTCAATATCTTTTATTTAAAACCTTTATCTTTGCACCATAATAAAAACTATATAATTATGGCTAAGATTCTTGTGATTGACGATGAACGAAGCATCCGTAACACATTGAGCGACATACTTGGTCTTGAGGGACATAAGGTGGAAGTTGCCGAGGATGGTGAACAGGGTTTCCGCAAGGCATCCGAAACAAAGTTTGATGCGGTGTTCTGCGATATAAAAATGCCGAAGATGGATGGAATGGAAGTGCTTGCAAAGTTGCACGATAGTTTTCCTGAACTTCCTATTGTAATGATTTCGGGGCACGGCGATATTGATACGGCTGTGGAGTCGATAAAGAAAGGCGCTTTCGACTACATACAGAAGCCTTTGGACTTGAACCGTATGCTGGTGACATTGCGCAATGCTCTCGACCGTTCCACATTGGTTACCGAAACAAAGACCTTGAAAAAGAAAGTGAATTCAAAGTACAAGATGATAGGCGAAACTCCTGAAATGAAGAAAGTCAAGGAGATGATCGACCGCGTTGCGCCAACTGATGCCCGCGTGCTGATAACCGGAAGCAACGGAACAGGCAAGGAGGCTGTGGCTCATTGGATTCACGAGAAAAGCAATAGAGCTGCGGCACCATTTGTCGAAGTAAACTGTGCTGCAATTCCATCGGAACTTATTGAGAGCGAATTGTTTGGTCATGTTAAGGGTTCGTTTACTGGTGCTGTAAAGGACAAGGCAGGTAAGTTTGAGCAAGCCGATGGCGGTACGCTTTTCCTCGATGAGATTGGCGACATGAGCCTTGCTGCACAGGCAAAGGTACTTCGTGCATTGCAGGAGAGCAGGATTACACGCATCGGAAGCGACAAGGATGTAACAGTAAATGTGCGTGTTGTGGCTGCAACCAACAAGAATCTGCGCGAAGAAATCGAGAAGGGCAATTTCCGCGAGGATTTGTACCATCGTCTTAGCGTGATTTTAATCCATGTGCCAACCTTGAATGAGCGCGCCGATGATATTCCATTGTTGGTTGACGATTTTATCAAGACTTGCTGCGAAGAACAGAATTTCCCAGTGAAGAAAATTACCGATGATGCCATTGCCGAACTGAAAAAGATTAACTGGCGTGGAAATATCCGTGAACTTCGCAATGTGATTGAAAGGCTTGTAATTCTCTGTGGCGCAGAAATTACCGCCGATGATGTAAAGAATTATGCAAATGTGTTTTAATGGCTAACAGAAGACCAGTCGAGCAGAAGACCAGTCAAAACGATTGAGTGACAACAAGACTGTGAGATTGTCAGGATCTATGACAGTAAGACCGTAAGGCTGTAAGACTGTTATACAAAAAATAGAACTATGAAGAAAATAATCGTATCCCCATCATTGCTTTCGGCAGATTTCAACCATCTTGCCGACGACATTGAAATGATAAACTCCAGCGATGCCGACTGGTTTCACCTCGACATTATGGACGGCGTGTTTGTGCCGAACATTTCATTCGGTTTGCCGATTGTAAAGAGTGTCAAGAAGTTGGCACAGAAACCTTTGGATGTGCATTTGATGATTGTGCAGCCGGAACGCTATATTGATGCGTTTGCGAAGGCTGGTGCCGATGTGTTGACTGTTCATTATGAGGCTTGTACGCATCTGCATCGTACGGTGCAGGAAATCAAGGCTCACGGAATGAAGGCTGGCGTTTCGGTGAATCCGCATACATCGGTTAAGTTGCTCGAGGACATTTTGCCCGAAATAGACCTAGTGCTGATAATGTCGGTTAATCCGGGATTTGGCGGACAGTCGTTCATCAAGAACAGCCTGAAAAAGATTTCGGAACTTCGGAGCATTGCCAATGTGGTCAATCCCGAGGTGATAATTGAGGTGGATGGAGGCGTTGACACGCAAAACCATCGTGAGATTGTCAAGGCTGGTGCAAATGCGCTTGTTGCAGGAAGTGCTGTCTTTGGTGCTGAAAATCCGGCAGAAGCCATCTCGAAGCTGAAGACTTTATGACGAAGTGACTCGAATATATTTCGTTTCGCTTTTTGGTGCTATGTTCGCGCATAACGCCGTTTTTCCTGCTGTATTTCTGGGCGGATGTATTCTATTTTGTGATTTACTACATTGCTGGCTATAGGAAGAAGGTCGTGTTTGGAAATCTAAAATCTTCATTTCCAGAGAAATCAGAAAAGGAAATAAAGCAGTTGGCGAAGAAATTTTATCGTCATCTGGCGGATGTTACGCTTGAGGCAATCAAGGGTATGACAATTTCGGAAAAGCAGATAAAAAAGCGTTATGTCATTGAAAATGCGGATATTCCAAACGAATACTTTGACCGTGGTCAGTCGGTTTTGCTTATAACTAGCCATTATGGGAACTGGGAATACGGAATGTTGGGAACCGATATGGCAATCAAGCATCAGACGGTTGCATTGTATCTTCCGTTAACGAATCCATATTCAGAACGTTATGGTGTTGCTCGTCGCAGTCGTTTTGGAATGAAGATGGTGCCTGTGCAGCAGACAAAGTCGGTTTTTGCAACTCCGCCCGAAAAGCCTATTGGCGTGATTATGGCTGCCGACCAAAGTCCGTCGAACCTTGAACGGGCAATCTGGCTCGATTTCTTGAATCACGACACCGCTTGCATTCACGGACCTGAGGCGTATGCAAAAAAAATGAATCTTCCTGCGCTTTATATGAAGATTTCGAAGCCACGGCGCGGACATTATACCTTGACTTTCGAGAAATTGGTTGACAATCCGCAGCAGTATGGTCAGGGCGAGATTACCAAGTTGTATTTCAGCCGTTTGGAGAAGGATATAAGGGAATGTCCGGAATATTGGCTGTGGTCGCATAGGCGGTGGAAGCATACGCGCGAAAAAGTTGCTAATTCAGAACAGAAATAATATGATAGAATTTAATTCGTTTGTTTTCAATGCGTTTGGCGTGAATGCCTACATAGTTTCCGATGAAACCAATGAGGCTGTAATTATTGATGGCGCGGTAAATTCCGACCGTGAAATGCTGGCATTGAAGCAATTTGTTGACAATAACCACTTGAAAGTAAAATACATAGTCAATACTCACGGACATCTCGACCATATTTGTGGCAACGATAGGCTCAAGGCTGAGTACAAGGTTCCTGTGCTGGCGAATTTCAAGGACAACGACCTGATAGAGAATGTTGGTAGGGAAGCCGCGATGTTCGGTTTCCGTATGAACCAGCAGTCCTTACCCGACCAGAACATAGTTGATGGCGATGAAATCCATTTTGGAAATTCCGTGCTGAAAGTGCTTGAAGTTCCTGGACATTCGCGCGGAAGTGTGGCTTTGTATTCCGAAAGCGGAAATTTTGTTATTTGCGGTGATGCATTGTTTTCTGGAAGCATTGGCCGTACCGATTTGCCGGGTGGAAATCATTCGCAATTGCTTGAAAGTATAAGGAAGAAACTCTTTGTGTTGGACCGAAATTGCAAGGTTTTGCCAGGACACGGAGAATCTACTACTATAGGTTTTGAGATTGACAACAATCCGTTCTTTTAGAGCAATAATTAGCAAAAAAGGACGGCATTAAACCGTCCTTGGTTGTTGTGTGGTTACGAATTAATTTTGCCTGTGCCGTTTCTGAATTTCTCTCCCCCCGAGCTTGTTGAGTCGTGGCGAGTCGCGACCGTATTAATGATCAATGCCTGTTTAATATTGTTGTATAATTTACTATGTGTAAACTATTTGTGAGTTATCTTGGCGCAATCTAATGCATTTGGTAAGATTGCGCCAAAAACTAAAATTATATTTGGCGTAATCTAAATGTTTTTGTAGCTTTGCGCCAAAATACGATGGCAATGAAAGAGATATTAATTGGCAGAGAAGCAGAGAAAAAGCGTCTGTTACAATATGTTGCGACAGAAAAATCCGAATTCATAGCGTTATATGGCAGACGCAGGGTTGGAAAAACTTTCCTTGTAAAACAGGTGCTCGGCAATGATTTTTCATTCTCAGTTACTGGAATGGCAAATGTTTCAAACAGCGAACAGCTCAAGAACTTCCAGCTGGCAATGCAGAAATATACACGCTGTCCCGATGTTCCAACCGACTGGCTGACACCTTTTTCTATGCTTGAAAAATATCTCGGGAAACTGAAGGTTGACAAGAAACTAATCTTTATCGACGAAATGCCGTGGATGGATGGAAAAGGCAGCGGATTCATTAGCGCACTTGAACATTTCTGGAACAGCTGGGCTGCGTATCGGAACGACATAAAGCTTATCGTCTGCGGTTCGGCAACCTCGTGGATACTTAACAAGATTATTAAAAACAGAGGCGGACTGCACAACAGGGTTACTCACCAAATGCTTGTCTCGCCTTTCACTCTGCGCGAATGTGCAAGCTATTTCAAGGAAAACGGTTTCGGATATGCACAGGAAGAAATTGCCGAATGTTATATGGCTCTCGGAGGGATTCCATATTACTTGTCGCTGTTCGAGCAGGACAAAAGTGTTGCGCAGAACATTGACAACCTATGCTTTATGCGAGGTGCAGAATTGAGTATGGAGTTCAACAACCTGTATTCGTCGTTGTTCAAGAAAGCTACAAAGCATATTGCCATTGTCAGTGCACTGGCAACCAAAGGGATGGGAATGACAAGACTGCAACTGCTAAAAGCGACAAAAAGCGTAAATAACGGCAACTTCACTGCCACTCTAAGGGAACTCGAACAATGCGAATTCATAAGAAGCTATACGCCATTCGGGAAAAACAAGAAAGACACGATGTACCAGCTTATCGACCCGTTTACATTGTTCCATTTCAGATATTTGAAGAAAAGGGAATCGATAAAGCAGGCATACTGGTCGAAAAACCAAGAAACTCCAGCTTTTTACAACTGGTGCGGCTATGCATTCGAAATACTTTGCCTGCACCATATAGAGCAGATATTGAAGGCTTTAAGCATTGCCGGCATAAACAATACGCCTTGTTCATGGAGCATATCTGGCAATGACCATCGCAACGGTGCACAGATAGACTTACTGATAGATAGGGCAGACAAGACCATCAACATCTGCGAAATGAAATACACAAGGCACGAATTTGAAATCACCAAGGAATACGACAGCGCCCTGCATATGAAAATGGATACCTTCAAGAAAGAAACTGGTACAAGGAAGTCGTTAATGGTCACGATGATATCATCGGCAGGACTAGTGGACAATATGTATTCGAGAAGATTGCAGAAAGTAGTCACTCTCGAAGATTTGTTTCAGTAGCATCTTGGCGCAATCTAATGTATTTTGTAAGATTGCGCCAAAAACAAAATATATCTTGGCGCAATCTTGTAGGTTGTAGGAAAGAAAACAATTGGCAAAAGCCGTTTCAATGGCTGATGCCGTTTTTATGGCTACGCCGTTTCTCGCTGGCGAACAGAAGGTCAGTCGAGCATTTTGGCTGTTAGCCTTCGAGCCTGTTAGCCTTTTGGCCTTCAAGCCCCCCAAAATATTTTGCGGTCAGTGACAATATTTTAGTTAAATTTGCGTTTGCTAACCAATGAAACTGTCAAAGACAAATATTGTCCTGATTGTTGTGCTGTCGGTAATCGTGGCGGCGGGAGTTGCTGTCGCTGTGATTATGTTTTGCGGTAGGACAGAGGAGGATCGGGAAGATGTTGCTGCACCTGAACCTGTTGTCGAGATGCGCTTCGGCTTTCCTGTTGCCGATTGGACAATTACCGACGATACAGTTCGCCAGGGCGATTATCTGGGTACTATACTTAATAGGTATGGCGTTCCGATGTCGCAGGTTGACAAGATTGCACGGATTTCTGATTCCGTTGATTATACGCGGATTAGCGTTGGTCGTCCGTTCTGTGTCTTTTCTTCGCCAGACGATACCGCACGAGTGGCAAAGGTTTTCGTTTACGAGAATAGTCCGCTGATGTTCACTGTGTTCGATTTTCGCGATTCGGTGGATGTGTTCCGCAAGTACCACGATGTTGATACTGTGGTATGTACGGCATCGGGACGGATAAGCTCGTCGTTGTGGAATGTACTCGACTCGAAGGGCTACGACTGGGATTTGGCGGTAGGAATGTCGCAAGTGTGGGCGTGGACGGTCGATTTCTATGCCTTGCAGAAGGACGACTGGTTCAAGGTTATTTTTGAGGAATATCGTGTTGGTGGCGAAACGGTTAGGATTGGCAAAGTTCTGGCTGGAGTTTTTTCGCACAACGGCAAGGAGAGGTGGGCGATACCTTTTGTCAACGATTCGGTTTCTGAATTTTTCGACACCTGCGGGCAAAGCATCCGCAAGACTTTTATGAAGGCACCGCTGAAGTTCACGCGCATAAGCTCACGATATACAAATTCGCGTATGCATCCCATCCACCATGTTCCTAAGGCTCATCTGGCGGTTGACTTTTCGGCACCTACGGGAACGCCTGTGTATGCTGCGTCTGACGGACGCATAACTATTCGCCAGTATGGAAACGGTGCGGGAAATTATGTTAAGATTAGGCACAACAGCATCTACGAAACGGTTTATATGCACCTGTCGAAGTTTGGAAAATACAATGTCGGCGACTATGTGCATCAGGGCGATGTGATTGGTTATGTGGGCAGTACGGGTTGGTCAACAGGTCCGCATCTGCACTATGAGGTTCACGAAAACGGCAAGAAGATAAATCCGTTGAACTTTGACCCGCCTACAGCAGAACCTGTAGATTCGGCAAATATGGAGCGTTTCAATAGGGAAAAGCGCCCGTGGATTGACAAGATTAGTAAAATAGTGGTGGAATAAAATAAAAAAGAGGCATTTAGCCTCTTTTTTATTGAAAAAACGTGCGGATTATTCAGCCAACTTGCTTACTGCGTCCATCATCTTCAACAAGCAGTCCAAGTCCATGTTTTCGTTTTCGAGAACCTTGTTGAATTTTGCTTCTGCGTCGCCTTCGAAATCGGTTTTACCCTTCCAGCCTTCAACGATTTTTGTAGCTTCATCGCAGTTGCCAGCGTTGATAGCGTCTTCTACTTTCTGTACGTCAGCTTCAGTGATTTTGCTGCCACAGCTTGTCATTGCGAAGCATGATGCAAATGCAATCATACCGATAAATAATAACTTCTTCATTTATTTATGTTTTAAAAATTCAGGGGCTAATTTTTTAGTTGAATCCGATGCCCCATATTGTCTTCATCAACTTCGTGGCAAAAGTATAAATAATTTTTCAAGGGGCAAGTGGCTTTTTTGTTTTTTCGTTTATGTTCGGAAACATATTTTTTGTTGTGCCATTGTTTGTAATAAAAGTTTAACTTTGTGCATCATTTTAAAATAATAAGTCATGATAGAAAACTTAAATGAATTTATGTCAACGAACATGGCTGCTGCAAAGCGTTCAGCCATTCGTGAAATATTGAAGTTAACACAGCGTCCCGAAGTTATTTCGTTCGCTGGCGGTTTGCCTGCTCCAGCATCGTTCCCTGTAAAGGACATCAAGCAGTGCATTGATGAGGTACTTGATGAGTCAGGACCAAAGGCATTGCAGTACGGAACAACCGAAGGTGATGTTGACCTTCGCAACGAAATCGTTAAGCATTATGCTCGTCAGGGGATGAATGTTACCATCGACAACCTTATGATTACCACTGCATCGCAGCAGGCTCTTGACATTGCTGGTTGGATTTTCATCAATCCGGGCGACACTATCATCTGCGGTTTGCCGTCATATCTTGGCGCTCTCGGTTCATTCCGCGCTTACGGTGCTGTTCCTGTAGGAATTCCATTCGATGAATATGGCATGAAACCAGACCTTCTCGATGCTAAGTTGGCAGAAATGAAGGCTCAGGGCAAGAAACCGAAATTCATCTATTTGATTCCAGATTTCCAGAACCCGACAGGTATTACTTATCCGGAAGCTCGCCGTCAGGAAATTATTGACATTGCCGACAAGTACGACTTGTTCATCATCGAGGACTGCCCGTACCGTGAACTTCGTTTCGAAGGAAAGGCTCAACGCATGATGTACGAACTTGACAAGAACCACAGAGTTATCTCTCTCGGAACATTCTCGAAGACTTTAGCTCCTGGTTTCCGTCTTGGTTGGGTTCTCGCTCATCCAGATGTAATCTACAAGTTCGTAACTGCTAAACAGCACACCGACCTTTGTACTCCTGCTATTCTTCAGATGGCAACTGCAAGGTATATGGCAAAGGGTTTGTTCGAGAAGAACTTCGGCAAGACTATTGAGATGTACCGCGAAAAGCGCGACTATATGCTCAATTGCTTCGAAAAATACATGCCAGCAGGTGTTACATGGACACATCCGGAAGGCGGTTTGTTCCTGTTGCTCTCATTGCCGGAAGGTTACGACACAAACGAACTCTTCCAGGTTGCAATCAAGAACAATGTTGCTTTCGTAACTGGCGAAGTTTTCTTCTGCGATGGAAGCGGCAAGAACACAATGCGTTTGAATTTCTCGTATTCATCGTTGGAGCAGATAGAGGAAGGTGTAAAGCGTCTTGCATCTGCAATAAAGGAATTCATGAAGAAGTAAATTATAAAGCAATTAGATTTGAAGAGCGATGCCAATTGGTGTCGCTCTTTTTTTGTAGGTATTATTCCGCATCTAAAAACATTTTCGTAATTTCGCGACCTAAATGTTTCCAATATGGACGAATACATTGTATCAGCCAGAAAATACCGTCCCGATACCTTTGAAATGGTTGTGGGACAGGACGCTATAACGCAAACACTGAAAAATTCTATAAAGAATAATCAGCTCGGACAGGCATATCTGTTTTGCGGTCCGCGTGGTGTAGGTAAGACTACATGTGCGCGAATTTTTGCAAAGACTATAAACTGTAGCAATCCTACGCCCGACCACGAGCCTTGCAACGAGTGCGAGTCGTGCCGAGCATTTATCGAGTCGCGGTCGTTCAATATTCACGAACTTGATGCCGCTTCAAACAACTCTGTTGATGATATTCGAGTGCTTATAGATCAGGTGCGCATACCGCCGCAGTTGGGCTCGTACAGCGTGTATATCATCGACGAAGTTCACATGTTGTCGCAAGCTGCTTTTAATGCATTTCTGAAGACTCTGGAAGAACCGCCCAAGCACGCCATTTTCATACTTGCAACTACCGAAAAACACAAGATTTTGCCGACTATCCTTTCTCGTTGCCAAATTTTTGATTTTAATCGCATTAGCGTCGAAGATATTCGCAAACAACTGGAGTATGTGGCAAAGCAAGAAGGCATTGAGGCTGAGTCGGATGCGTTGCATGTGATAGCGCAGAAAGCCGACGGCGCTATGCGTGACGCACTTTCAATATTCGACCAGATAGTAAGTTTCTGCGGACGGAATATAACTTATCAGGATACAATCAAGAACTTGAATGTGCTTGATTATGAGATATATTTCAAGATTACCGATGCATTATTGGCAGGCAATTACGCCGAGGCTCTTAACATTTTCGACGATGTGTTGAAGAAAGGTTTCGAAGGTGGATATTTTATCGGAGGATTGGCTTCTCATTATCGCGACTTGTTGGTTTGCAAGGATCCTGGTACGATAGGATTGATTGAGGTTGGCGACAAGACAAAGACAAGGTATCTAGAATATGCGCAAAAGTGTTCTACATCATTCTTGTTCAATGCTATACAGATTGCAAATGGCTGCGATATGAGTTACAAGACTGCGCAGAACAAGCGATTGCTTGTCGAGTTGTCGTTGCTTAGGATATGCAATCTTGCAACTGATGTATTTACTGTCGCTCAGACTCAGCCAGTTCAAAATGTTGCACCGAAGCAACCTGTTGTAAATACTGTAGCTGCAGAACCTCCTAAGGCATATAGCGCGCCCGAACCAAGGCCAGTGCAACCCAAACCGGAACCTGCAAAAGTAGTGGAGGAGAAAAAGCCAAGCGAAGCACCTAAAGTTCAGCAGGAAAATAAAGCAAAACCAGGTGCAGAAAATCTTCTTAGCAAGATAGTTGGACTTGGAGGAAATGCGGAGGAGAAGCAGACTATTGCTACTGAGTCTACTTTCGATGATTCAAATTTGGGAGAAAAGGAATATTCTCTTTCCGATGTTGTTTCGGCATGGTTGTCTTTTGTCGTAGAGAAGTTCAGGACCGACAGTCCTCGTTGGAGCAGTTATTTCAATTCTCATCTTCCAGAACTTTCTGCCAACAATTCATACATCGTCAAGGTTGAAAATGAAGAAAAACTTAGACTTTTGTCACCAAAGAAAGAGTTTGTCCAGAACTATATTCGTGTGAAACTCGACAATAAGAATTTTACTTACGACTATGTAGTTGATGAAAGTCTTATCAAGAAGAACGAGGAGATTGCAAAGACATCGTCGGAACGGCTTGAGGATCTGAAAAAAAATAATCCAGATGTTGCCGGAATGATAAGCGACAGCGATTTCATGCAGGTTTAGTATAAAGGCATTGCAGGTGAAAGGCAATAGCATCGTAGAATTTTTCAAATACTGCATAAAGCGGACGGCATCATCGTGCTGGATTCTATTCAAGCTGATGATTCCAGTTTCCATTGTGATTCGTCTGATTCAGGAATTTGGCGTTCTGCCATATATCAGCGGTGTGCTTGAGCCGGTGATGGGCATTGTGGGGTTGCCGGCCGAAACCGCAATAGTGTGGCTTTCGGCGATGGTGGTCAACATTTATGGCGGACTTTTGTCGCTGTTTTCGATTTATCCCTCACTAAGTGAACCACTTACGCATTCACAGCTTACCATTCTGCTTACGATGGTCCTTTTGGCGCATACGATTCCTGTCGAAGTGGGCATTGCAAAGAAAACAGGCGTGAAGTTCTGGATAATGTTCCTTATTCGTTTCCTTGGTGCGATTGCGATAGGAGCCATATTAAATGGTATATATTCGCTTACGGGAACATTGCAGGACGCTGTTGAAATGCCGGAATTCCTTGTTCCGGGACATCTCGGTTGGGGCGAGTGGGCGTTGAACGAACTGAAAAATTACGGACTTATAATCGCTGTGATATTTACGCTTGTGGTGTTTGTGCATTTGCTCGAAGTCATTGGTTTTATGAAGTTTATAAATCGGATGTTCCTGCCTTTGCTTGGCTGGCTTGGCATAAGCGAGCGTATGTTGCCGCTGACGGTCATTGGTATGACAATGGGGCTTGCCTACGGTGGCGGACTTATTGTTGACGAGGGCAGGAAGGAGGGTGTGAAGCCAAAGGACATTTTCTTCGCAATGACGCTTATGGGCTTGTTCCATAGCATTTTCGAGGATACCATATTAATTATAGGTGCAGGAGGGCACTGGACTGGCGTGATACTTGTGCGTGCAATTTTTGCCTTTGCCGTGACATTTGCTTTTGTGTTGATTACCAAAAAGCTGGATGACAAAAAGTTTGCTTGGATGTTTATGACAAAGGAATTTTGGAAACGGCATATCGAAAAGCAATAAATCCTACTTATACATAATCTGAGTTTAAGCCAAAATGGTAATAATTTTCCCGTTTTGGCTAAAACTCAAAGCGTGTTGTTTTTCGGATTTATAATCCGAAAGTATTGAATATGAGGATTTTTTATCCGAAAAGTTTCCCTTTTTATAATGACATTCATTTGCATTTAAACTTCAGTTCAAACAGCCCCAAAGATTGTTTTATATGGTCTGAGTTTCAGCCAAAATTGAATTATTTTTCCGATTTTGGCTGAAACTCAAGAAAAATAATTATCTTTGCTCCCGATATAAACTACTTGTTATGCAGGAACTTATTGGAAGAAAGAACGAAATAGAAGAACTTGAACACTATGCCCAATCG
>JAEEGF010245874.1_pt1 | contig 19358 bp, 20 predicted proteins | sample 9134171 | NCBI WGS metagenome assembly JAEEGF01 (sample SAMN16246542, study PRJNA631951) | gut metagenome | biome: gut microbiome; feature: rumen; material: AP-attached | host: Bos | place: Iran: Karaj | collected 2018-10
TCATTGCAAACATTTCAAAGAACTAGGCTTTCCGGCACACAAGACCGCCCGAAAAAGGCGTCAAAAAAATCGCTCACGCAATTTGACATCTTGTGAGCCGCAAAAGCGATGCAAAATTACACCCGCTACGCAAACTGACCAAATATTTCGCAAAGAAAATCCAATATTTAACCCTCTTTAACTATTCAATAGCAAATTTGGCCAAATATTGGACTTTCTTTGTCGAAAACTTACCGAAAACGGTTAGAAAACCGTCTGCTTTAATCAAGCGTTGACTTGCACCTTGATTCCTGCGTCACGAAAACGCTGTGCGATACGCTCCAATTCCTCCTTAGAAACCTTCTCAAGATGCTCGGCAGGGGTCTTGCGGTCGATGCTGTAGAGCATCACCTCGCGGGGTTGGATTTGGAGATATGCACTCAAGAGCGCGTCGAGTTCCTCATCGGTGGTGTTGTCGAAATGTTTCCCGTTATACTCGCCACGTATCATGATGGTCTGCACCACACACTGGCCATTGAACTTCTTGAGGTCGGCAATGACACCCTCGGGCAGGCAATTGGGCGACACGGGCTGGTTGATGGCGCGGAAAGTGTGGGGCATGGCGCTGTCAAGTTTCAGGATATTGTTATCCACCTTGAGCAGAGCCTGGGCCACGGTAGGCTTGCCCGCCATGGTGGAATTGCTGAGCACCGACACCTTGGCATTGGGGAAATACTGGGTGCGCAGGCGCAACACATCTTCCACCACCTTCTTGAACTCGGGATGCAAGGTGGGCTCACCGTTACCCGAGAAGGTGATGACATCGAGCGTCTGCCCCTGCTCCTTCATCTCCTCCAGTTTGCGCTTGAGCTGCCTCTTGACGGACTCGCTGGTGGGAATACCGTCCTTGCCGGGACCCTGGGCATTAAAGCCCGCCTCGCAATACACACAGTCAAACGAACAGATCTTGCCATCGTTAGGCATGAGGTTGATACCGAGGGACATTCCCAGCCTGCGGCTGTGGATGGGTCCGTATATCGTCGAATGGAATAGTACTGTTTGCATGATGATATCTTTAGTTTTTAGTTGATGTTCTGGAGCCTTTACACATTATATAATATAAATATTAGACGAGGTTGAGTTGCTGCAGGATGTCGTTGACGTCGATATGGGACAGGGTGCGCCGCTGCTGCAAAGCATCGGCAAAGGTATCCATCGCCTTGCGGACATGGGGGTCGGCAAACAGGCGCTTCATATTGACAAACACCTCATCAAAGATGGGTTGCACCTCGTCACGTTCGAGCTGGCAAGCGTCCTTTCCATCGGCACAGGCGACATCGAACAACTGGTCGCGCAACTGCTCATCCACCTTGTCGTTGTCAAGCACCATGCGGCGGCACAGCGCATTGGCAACTGCCAGACCCACCGAGATGCGGTAGTGCCCCAGGATGTACTGCCAAGCGCCGCGTGGCGACAGTCGCGGATTTCCCGCAAAATAGAACTCGGGCGTGAACTGGATGCATCCCGTCCCCTCGGCATCGAGGGTAACAGCGGTAAAGAGCTCCTCGGCATCAAAGACCGACAGGCCCAGGGCCATGCCAGCGACGCCGTAGCTCTTGTCCAGCTCGTCTCGGTATTTCATGACTATCGGTTTCTCTTTCATATCGTTCAATTCATTTACGGCCAAAGTCGGCAGGAATCTCACCCCATTCCGACGTGTTCCACTTGAGGATGGCATTGGGCCAAGTGTGGGTGGCCAGCCACCGCTCGGCACGCGCGATAATTTCAAACAAACGGGCATTGGCATCGGTGCGCGCCAACTTGGTGCGGCACTGCCCTGCCCTCACCCACGCCTGAGCCGTCTTGCTGTCGCTATAGATGGCCGTGTGGTCGTTACCCTGGTTGTGGAACAGCGCCAAGGCATGGACGATAGCGAGGAACTCGCCGATGTTGTTGGTCGCATCGGGGAAAGGCCCCTGACGGAACAGCTCCACCCCCGTGGGCACATCCACGCCACGGTACTCCATGACACCTGGATTGCCTGAGCAGGCACCATCCACAGCGATGCTGTCATGCACAATGTCAGGAATGGCGTCATAGTTGACAAACTCACGCGGCGCACGGGCAATCGCCCTGAGGATATCCATCTCGCCAGGGTCGTTGCGGAAAGCCTCGACGGCCTCCTCTTGGGTGTTATAGGCTTTATAGCGGGCGCCAGGATACCCTTTAACCCGCAACTCGCATTCTGCCCACGAGTCACAGATGCCAGGTTCGGTTCCCTGCCACACCACATACCACTTGCGCCTATCGTTTGCCATGAATTTTCACTCTAGGTTGCTTGAAACGACAAAAGTACATCAAATATCTGAAATCGGCAAATCCGCCCCCGCAGCAGCAGGGCGAATAAAACCTATTGAGAAGCCAGCAGGGTGGCGAGGTGACGGGCGGTGCGCTCGGTGGCCTCAGCGGTCTCGATGTCGGTGGAATCGAATTGCAGTTGGGCTTGGCCGTAATAAGGGGAACGCAATTGCAGTTCTGCTTTTACCAACGGCAGCACTTCATCAGCGGGGAGAGTATTGATTTTTGGACGTTTGCTCTTCTGGTCAGGCAACAGCAGGCGGTCAGTGATGCGTTCGGCGCTAGTGGTGAGCCAGACGGTGGTACCCGCGCGGTTCATCAGTTCCATATTGTCGCCGTGACATGGGGTACCGCCACCGCAACCGACGATGACATCGGTCATCGCGGCGACCTCGTGCAGTGCCTCGGTTTCCAGTTCACGGAAACGGCTTTCGCCCATTTCATCGAAGATTTTGACGATTGACATGGCCTGCCACTCCTCGATATACTCGTCAAGGTCGATAAAACGGCACTGCATCTGCCGCGCCAGGACCTCGCCCAGCGTGGTCTTGCCACAGCCCATATAGCCGATAAGGAAAACGGGTTTCATCATAGCCATCCCGCACTGCGGTACCAGGCAATCGCCTCGCGGATGCCCTCACGCAGTGAATACTTGGGGTAGAAATTGAGGTCACTTTGCGTCTCACTGGTATCACATAGCCAGTTGCGCTGTTTCAGGATCTTGAACTTGTCGCGGTTGAGCGCGCTCGGTTTCATGGTCACCTTGCCTATCCACTCGGCCACCTGGCAAACCATCTTGACCAACCACAGCGGACACGTCACAGGGATGACAAACTTTTTCCCCAACTCCTCGCACACGATCTTGCGGAATTCCTGCTGGGTGTAAGCCTTGTTCTCGCTGATGAAATAGGCCTTGCGCATGGGACCCTTTTCCAGGGCATCCATCACACCCGCTGCCAGATCCTTGACGTAGATAAAGGTGAGCATCTGCTTGTCGAAACCCACGCTGAAGTCAAAGCCGCGCTTGATGCTCTTGATCATCAGGTAATAGTCCCGTTCATGAGGACCATACACGCCCGTGCAGCGGAAGATGGTATAGGGGAAACCCTCCACGCTCTGCAGGTAGGTCTCGGCCTTGAGTTTGGACACGCCGTAGTAGGTGTTGGGCAGAGGGACATCCGTCGGCTTGATGGGCGAATAGGTTTTTTCATCTCCCGGGCCCATGACGCTCAGGCTGCTCATCATCAGGAACACGTCGGGCTCCAGTTCAGTCGCGTGCAGGGCATCGACCAGCGTGCGCAGGTAGCCAAAATTCACGCGCTCAAAGTCCAGATAGTTGGTGCTCTTGGTCACGCCCAGGTTGTGGACGATATAGTCCCACTTGCCCCACTCGCCGGCATGGTCGCGCAGGGTCTCCTCCAGACGGTCCTGGTCGTTATAATCCAGTTCGATGAAATGGATGCGCTCGTCTTGCAGGAACTCGCGGCTCGTGGTGGAGCGCACAGCGGCCCAGGTGTCATAGCCTCGCTTGAGCGCTTCCTCGACAAGAAATCCGCCGATGAAACCGCCCGCACCAGTAATAAGAATGCTTTTCATTAATTGTTTTCTTCAGTTTTGTGCTTTGCCTGACGGGCCAGGGCCAACTTGGTGCCCTTGGTCTTATTCTTGGCATTGAACTCGACCGCATCGATCACGTGTTGGACGATGTATTCAGGCTTTATGTTCTTCAGGCAACGGTAATCGCCAAATTTGCACTGCTTATCGCCAGTGATGGAGCAGGGACGGCAGTCCATGTCGAGTTGGATGTCGTCCTCGACAATCTGGTTGTAGCCCAGATAGCCGCAATCGGGCGAGGTGGGTCCCCAGATGGTCATCGCCTGCAGGTCAACCAGCGAAGCAAGGTGCATATTGGCCGACTCCATCGTGAGCATCAGATCGCACTTGGCAAACAAGGCATACTCGTCGATGAACTTGTGCTTGACCTCGGCCATCGAGATGACTCTCTTGTACTTGCGCGCAATGGGACGCAGGGCAATCTTCTCGGCCTTGCCGCCACCCATGAGGAAAATCCAGTAGTTCTCGCGCTTGCTCAACTCGGCAATCACCTTTTCCATCAATTCAAGGGGATAGGCCTTGTTGGTGTGGGACGAGAACGGCGAAATGGCGATCCAGCGCTGCCCTTCTTCCTTCTCCAGCACGATGGGGCTAACGGGCCAATCACGGCCATCATAGAGATGGGTGAAATTGTCAGGCGTCTCAAAACCCAGCTGCTTGAATACTTCGCGGTAGCGTTCGTGAACGGGAGTCAAGGGCTCTTTGGTCTTATGGCTGACCAGGGCGCGACGCTTGGGCTTCTCGCGGTCAAATCGTGCAATCTGCGCTCCCTTGAGCCTCATGAAGGCATCAATAATCCACGTGCCGCTCACGTTGTGCAGGTCGGCCACAGCGTCGATATCATACAGATGATGCAGCTGCTTTGCCAGCTTCAACAGGCCGAACAGTCCGTGATGTTTCTCCTTGACATCAAAGTCCACCACCTTCAAGTTAGCGGGACGGTCATGGAACATCGATGCGGGCCACATCTTGGTGAGCATGATGAAACGGGTATCGGGATTGGCCTTGCACACGGGGTACAAGACCGGAATTGTCATCGCCACGTTGCCAAGCACCGACAGGCGCATGACCAGCACGTTACGTTTGGGTTTCTTATTGGAAGCCATAGAGCGCAGGATTAGTTTGCTATTATTCGTTGGGCAAAGTTACACAATATCTGTGAGATACGCAACAATTCACTAACTATTTGCCCTCGACCATCTCAATTATCCGCTGGACAATCGTGTCGGGAGAAATGCCTGACAGACAACGGTAATCGCCATAGCGGCATTCCCTTTCACCATAGATGGAACAGGGACGGCAAGGAAGGTCCAGTTGAATGTCGGTGGCCGCATCCTGGCCATATCCCAGGAACCCGCAGGCGGGAGCCGTGGCGCCCCAGATGGTCAAGGCCTGCAGCCCCATCAGCGAGGCGAGGTGCATGTTGGCGGAGTCCATCGTGACCATCAGGTCGCACTTCGACAAGAGTGCATATTCGTCAAGGAAGCCGTGCTTGACCTCGGCCATCGAGATGGCATTGTGATACTTGCGGACGATTTTGCGCAGGGCGATTTTCTCGTCTTTGCCACCGCCCATGAGAAATATCTGGTAATTGCCGCGCTGACTCAACTGCTCCACCACCTTCTCCATCAACTCCAGTGGATAAACCTTGCCATCATGGGCCGAGAAGGGCGAGATGGCCACCCAGTACGTCCCGGGCTGTTTTTCCAGCACCAGGGGGCTGACGGGCACGGGTTTGCCGTCGAACAGGCGGGTGAAATCGGCGGGTGTCTCAAGTCCTAAATGCTGAAACACGTGACGGTAACGTTCGATGGTGGGGGTCACGGGCTCACTGCTCACGTGCTTGACCAGTGCCTTGCGGCGGGCGCGTTCCTTATCGAGACGTGCCACTGGGATGCCACGCAACTTCATGCTCATGTCTATCAACCAGGTGCGCAACACGCTGTGGAGGTCGGCAACGGCATCGATGCCGTATTGACGGCGCAACTCCCTGGCGAGCCGCATCATTCCCCACGGCCCCTTGTAGTCCTTGGTCTCGATACCCACCACCATGAGGTTGTCAGGGCGATCATGGAACATCGAGGCGGGCCACTTCTTGGTCAGCATGACAAACCGCGTGCCGGGATTAGCGCGGCACACGGGATAGAGCACGGGGATGGTCATCGCCACGTCGCCCAGCGCCGACAGGCGCATGACGAGGACGTTGCGGTAACCTGAGTCACTTTTTGGCATACAGGACGGGGTTGGTGTCGGGGTCGTTATACATCTTCATCTGCCGATAGACCTTCATGAACTTGCGCCCGGCAGCGATATCATCCAGCAACTGGTCGATTGCGGCCGTGAGGTCTTCACGCTGTTCCAGAAGGACGTCAAGTTTGGCCTGGCACTTGGCCACATGGGCAGCATCGGCATCGGTGCGCTCGGTCTGCTCACGCATGTGCCATATCTTGAGGGCGAGAATCGATAGGCGGTCGATGGCCCACGCGGGGCTCTCGGTGTTGATGGTGGCATCGGGCAGGATGGCGACATCGGCATAGCGCTGGCGGAAGTAGGTGTCGATTTCCTCCACCAGGTCGGTACGGTCCTGGTTGCTGCGGTCGATGCGGCGCTTCAGGGCCAGTGCCTCCACGGGGTCGATGGCCTCATCGCGTATGATGTCCTCCAGGTGCCACTGCACGGCGTCAATCCAGTTCTTGCGGGCCAGGCTGTTCTCGATAGAGCCCTCTTCAAAGGGGTTGTTGAACGCAGCATCCACATCATCGGTGACATGATACAGTTTTACCGTCTGGTCAAATATCTCGTTACATTTCTGTGCAAAAGTCATAGTATTCTTGTTTGATGAGTTCATTTTTATTCGGTCACGCGCTCGCCCTTGAGGGTTGCGCTCGAAGCGCTGAGCACGCGGCACATCACCTTGTCGCCGGGCTTCTCGCCATGGGCGGGGAAGACGATGACCTTGTTCTGCTGCGTGCGTCCGAACATATCGTCGCGGCTGCGCTTGCTGTAGCCCTCAACCAGCACCTCAAAGGTCTTGCCCACGTCGGCGCGGTTGCTGCACAACGACAATTCGTTCTGCAAAGCAATCATACGGTTGAGGCGGTCGATTTTCACGTCCTCGGGGACGTTGTCGGGCAGATTCTTGGCAGCGAAGGTGCCGGGACGCTCGCTGTACTTGAACATGAAGGACGAATCAAAGCCCACCTCGCGCATCAGCGACAGGGTCTCCTGGAAGTCTTCCTCGGTCTCGTCGTGGAAGCCCGTGAACATGTCGGTCGAAATGCCGCAGTCGGGCATGGCGGTGCGGATGCGGGCAATGCGGTCCAGATACCACTCGCGGGTGTATTTGCGGTTCATCAGTTTCAACACCTTGTTGCTGCCGCTCTGAACGGGCAGGTGGATGTGGTTGCAGATGTTGGCGTGGCTGGCCATCGTGTCGATGATGGCGTCGCTCAGGTCCTCGGGGTTGCTCGTGGTGAAGCGCACACGCATCTCGGGGGCAGCCTCGGCGACCATCGCCAGCAATTGGGCCAGGTCAACGGGCTCGCCACCATCGGCGGGCTTGTAAAGGTAGGAATTGACGTTCTGCCCCAGCAGGGTCACCTCCATGAAGCCGCGCTCACGCAGGTCGGCCAGCTCGTTGAGGATGCTCTGCGGCTCACGGCTGCGCTCACGGCCACGGGTATAGGGCACGATGCAGTAGGTACAAAAGTTGTTGCAGCCCCTCATGATGCTGATAAAGCCGCTCACCTTGCTGCCTGCCACACGCGACGGGATGATGTCGCGGTAGGTCTCGGTGGTGGACAACTGGGTGTTGATGGCCTTCTCGCCACGCTCAGCCAGGCCGATGAGCGACGGCAGTTCCAGATAGGCGTCGGGGCCTGCCACCAGGTTCACGCCATGCTCATTGATGAGCACCTCTTTCATGCGCTCGGCCATACAGCCGATGACACCGATAATCAGGCGTTTCTGGCGCTTGAGGCGGTAGGCATTCAACTGGTTGAGGCGTGAGAAAATCTTCTGCTCGGCATTGTCGCGCACCGAACACGTGTTGATGAAGATTGCGTCGGCATCGTCAAGGTCCTCGGTGGTCTCATAGCCCGCCATCTTCATCACCGTGGCGACCACCTCGCTGTCCGCCACATTCATCTGGCAGCCATAGGTCTCCAGCAGCAACCGCTTGCTGGCGTCACCCTGGCCGTCATATATCAATTTCATTGCCATTTCCTTATTTCATTAATTTGGCCGCAAAGGTACTTATTTTTTGCCATTTACCTCACGATTTCCTCCTTGTTTCATCTACATCATACCGAATAGAGCGGATAGTTGGTCACCCAATCCTGTTCCTTATAATCCAACATGGAATATCTGACGCTATGCAAGCCTGGAGAAGCATCCACCAACATTCTCAACGACTTGGCTTTCACATTCCCCTCGGCTTTCACCTCTATGGGAATAGCTTGCCCATCGCGATGCACAACGAAATCAACCTCGGCTGTTGCAGCATTGGTCCAATAGTAAATGTCTCTAAACCCATGGCAAATAAGCTGTTGCAGCACATATTGCTCAGTAAAAGCCCCCTTGAAATCCTTAAACACATTATTCCCAATCAACATCTGGCCGCTGTCTGCTCCAGCTAAAGCGGCAAACAAACCACAGTCCAGGAAATAGAGTTTAAAAGCCGACAGGTCTTCATAGAAGGCAAGCGGTGCCTTAACTTCACTCACACGGCTCACCTTATAAAGAATGCCACAATCCAGCAACCATTGAATAGCCAGTTCATACTCGCGCGCCCGAGCACCAGGCTTTAGCACGCCATATATGAATTTTTTATTATCCTTAGCCAATTGAGAGGGTATAGACCGCATCACCATATTGATGCGCGGTACCTGCTCAAGGGGCGCATGCTTGGATATATCATTGCGATAGGCCTCTAATAACAAGTGCTGCAATTGGCGGACTTGACCCAGATTCCGGTTTTCCACATATTTCACGACCACTCCAGGCATACCTCCTGTGAAGTAATATTGACGCAACATGTCCACCAACTTATTGGAGATTAAATTCAAAACATCCCATCGCTGCTCAATGATCCACTGGGCCCAATCCTCGTGCCCCATAGCCATGAGAAATTCCCTGAAATCCATGGGATACAAGGTCATCATATCAACTTTCCCCACAGGGAATGATGTTCCCTCATGCAAGGCGATGCCTAACATAGAGCCAGCCACCATTACATGATGTTGAGGAATCTTTTCATAGAAATACTTCAATGAGGCAAGACCACGGGGTACGGCTTGTATCTCATCAAGAATAATCAATGTTTTGCCTGGTCGTGGAATGATGTGTGAGATTGCCTGAAGCTGTAAAAGAATCCGCTCCATATCATAATCAGTGGCAAACAATTGAGCCGCACGCGGCTCATCATCACAATTCAGATAGATGACATCTTCATACTCCATCTTGCCGAATTCCTGCATAAGCCAAGTTTTTCCGACTTGCCTTGCACCATTGATAATTAACGGTTTGCGATCCTTATCATTTTTCCAAGCCAGCAGCTTACTCCATAATGTCCTTTTCATATTTACACTTTTTCTAAGGAATATTTGCCGCAAAATTACATTTTTCCTAAGGAATAATCAAGCATTACGACATTTTTTCAAAGGAATTATTAGCGAATGACGACAATTTTCCTAAGGAACCACATTCAAAGTGTACCAGACTTTCAAAGTAGACACTGAAAAGAACGCAATTTTTATAATGCATTAGGCTTCCGTCACGGCGCGGGGCAGTTCCATGAAGTCGGGCGACAGGGCGATGCCGTAAGGCTCCCCTCTGGTGCCTGTGATGATGTAGTTCTGCGCCAAATGCGTGTCGGTGATGACGTTCTTGATGCAACGGTTGATGCGCGAAATGGCCTGGTTGAGCGACTCGCTGAAGGGGTCACACAGGTTTTCTACCGACTGCTGCACACGTCGCTCATTGGCGCCCGGCTTGACCATGCTGTAGATATCCATGATCTCGTCGCGGTGCTCGTCCATGTTCTTGAGCCTGATGCCGCCGTGGCCCAGCTTGCGGTTCTTCATGAACAGGATAAAAAGGGTGCGGCACATGGCGGGCATCTCAATCTCCATTTCGTCATACTCGGGCAGGACAATCTTCATGTCGCCGTTGACGAGCACACGGCCCGGCTGGCCCACGACCACCTTGCCTCGCAGCAATTCGGCCATCAGGTCCTTGGGGTCCTCATGATAGTGGGCGATGTAGTTGACGATTTCCCGCTTGATGCGCTCCAGTGCCATTTTGCGCTCGTTCTCCAGCCTCTTGACCTCATCATCTTCCTGCTCTTGCAGCAGGTCCCGCTTATGCGGTGCAGCACGATCGCAAACAACCACTGTTGTCGACTCTTCATCGAATAATTCATCATCATCTTCTTCGGCCATCAAGTCACGCAGTTTCTCACTGATCTTATGCCATCGAGTGGGCTTACAGGACTGCACGCGCGTGTGGTCCTGAGGTGCGGCCTCGGGCATATCGCCGAACACCGACGAGTGCTGGTCATAGCGATAGCCAAAGTCCTCCTCATTGAGGACAATGTCGCCATCGCCTGCATCGGCAACGCCCATCAGCGCGTCAGCAAAATGCTGTATCGCCTCAAACCATCCGCCCGAACGGTTCATGCGGCTTAATGTCAGGCTCACCGTGGCATATCTGCCAATATTGCCCACATTGAACCGCCTGGCGATCATGAGCAAGTCATCACGCCCAGGCTCGTCGATCCACTCGACCTGCATGGGAGAGACAAATTTCTTAACCACGGATTCGGGATCATGCATCCCGGGCAGGCTGCGGTCGCTATACAGATAGATGATGCCGTACTTGAGGTTTTGAAGATTCGGTTGTTCCATAATGGCGGGATTAAGATGTAAATAATAAAATAAATGAGCAAGAACCGTGCCAAAAAGCAGGGACTGCCATATTCATTCCCACCTAGCATATTCATCGGCCATCAGGCCGATGAATTAAACAAAATTATTAATAAAATTAAATAAAAATATCGTCTTGTTTAATTTTTATAATAAATTTTTGTTTAATTTCTCGAGCGAAGCTCGATCAAAGTTTCAGGCGCAAATGACGTGGCAGTCCCGCTTGGCCTTGTGAGGATCAATCAAAGTATTTGTCCTTGTTGGCATTCTTGATGCGCTCCGTGCGCTCGTCTTCATCGAGGTCTTCTTGCATCAGGCTGGCCAACTTATCGGTCCACTTGTGGCGGGCTTTGCGCTCCTTGGCAAACATGGTAGCGGTGGCCTGGGGCGTCTTCTCAAACTTCAGGCTGTGCTCGATATGCAGCGAATAGGCCACTTTTTCCACGTCGTGGTCGGCGCCGATGTAGGTGAACTGCCAACCCTGCTTCTTGTAGCTCTCGATGAGCGACTTGATAGCGGTGAGGCTGAACTCGCGCGAAGCGTTCTCATAGCCGTCGGTGATGATGGTGACCAGAGCCAGCGAACTGATGTCCTGACTCTTGAGGGCATGAACACGGGTGATGGTCGTGCCCACGGCATCATACAGCGGCGTCATGCAGCAAGGACGGTAATCCTTGTCGGTAAGCATCTTCGCCTCGGCAACGGGCACGTTGTCATAGATCGTGCGCATTTCACAGCCGCAAAAGGCGACAAGCGTAACTTTGTGTGTCTGGTCGGGGTTCTTTTCCTGGGCACTCTTGATCGAGGCGATGGTCTCGTTCACGCCATCGATAGCCTGACGGGCAATGTTCGACATCGAACCGCTCTTGTCAAGGATAATCACATTGTAAACAGTAACTGGAGTCTTCATAACATTAACTGTATTAAGAGGATGAATAAATGCTTATTTTCGGGGCCTTTTTCCCCATCACACCGCAAAATTACACCACATTCCCCCACCCCCTCATTTCCTGCAACCTTGCAGTTTTTTAAACTCCTGACACGCACTTATTCAAACAACATTGACAACAACAAAACAACAGGAACAACTTTTATAAATAAACACGCACTGGATTAATTGGAATGATTGGACGTATAGGGTTATTAAGGGGTATGGTGGATTTTTCGTTGATTTTGGGTGAAAAAGTGAGAAAAGGGGAAATAATGTGTGGATATTGGGTAAAAAAGATTATCTTTGCAAGTTAAACGATTTCTAACCGTAACGATGAAAGTTAAAATCCATCATGAGGGTGAGAACATCCTGTTGATACTGTTCTTGATTATGGTAGCAACGGGTGTCATGGCTTATAGTTTCTTTGACTACAAGCCGGTGGCATGGGGCCTGATCGTGCTGATGGCCATCCTGTTCTTGCTGGTACTCAACTTCTTCAGGCTGCCGCGGCGCCATTTCAAGGGCGACAACAGCGACGGCACGGCCGTGTTGTCGAGCGTTGACGGCACGGTGGTGGCGCTGGAAGAGGTCTATGAGGACGAATATCTGCACCGCAACGTCATCCAGTTGTCGGTGTTCATGACCGTCTTTAATGTGCACGCCAACTGGGTGCCTGTCAAGGGTGACGTCACCTACGTCAAGCACCACTCGGGACGTTTCCTCGCCGCCAACCTGCCCAAGTCGAGCAGCGACAACGAGCGTTCGTCCATCGTGATCCGCACCACGACGGGCGAGGAAATCCTGGTGCGCCAGATTGCCGGCGCCGTGGCCAGGCGCATTGTCACCTACGTGGAGCAAGGCGAGACGGTGGATATCAACGACTTCATCGGCTTTATCAAGTTCGGATCCCGCGTGGATATCTTCCTGCCGCTGGATACCGAAATCATGGTGAAACTGGGCGACCGCACCTGGGGTGGAGAAACCCAGGTAGCACGACTCAAAAAAGATTAGTGATTAGAGATTAGTGATATTGAACCAATGAACGCAATACGCAACAATATCCCCAACGCCATCACCTCGCTCAACCTGTTGTTTGGCTGCATGGCATGCATCGCGGCGCTGTCAACCGGATGCTTGGTAGCCCCCTACATCGTGGCTTTTGAACTCATCGCCCTATCGGCTGTCGCCGATTTTCTTGATGGGCTGGTGGCGCGCTGGCTGCATGCCGTCAGCGCCATCGGCAAGGAACTGGATTCGCTGGCCGACCTGGTGAGCTTTGGACTTGCGCCGGCACTGATCTTGCATAGCATGATGCCCAACGATGGTCCATGGGCGTTCTTTGCCCTGTTGCTGCCCGTGTTCGGCGCCCTGCGACTGGCCCGTTTCAATGTCGACACCAACCAAGCCACTACCTTCACCGGCCTGCCCATCCCGGCCAATGCCATCTTCTGGATCGGCTTCACCGACTGGTATTACCACCATAATGATTGCCCCGTCTGGATCGTGGTGCTGCTCATCGTCGTGATGTCACTGCTCATGGTGTGCAACCTGCGCATGTTCTCATTGAAGATGCACAACCTCTCGTCGCTCAAGCAGAATTGGGCACAATATTTGCAGATAGTGGCTACGGTGGTATTTGTCGTATTGCTGGGCCTGCCCGGCCTTGCCGCCGCCATAGCACTTTATGTACTGCTGTCTATCATTAAACATGAGAAATAAATGAGCTTTTTACTGTTCATATTGCTGGTGTTGTTCCTCATGGTGGGAATACCCTTGTTGCGCGGCTTTTTCTACATGCAAAACCTGCGCCGACGCGTGAATGAATCCTTCCGCGGACGCCAACAGCACGAGCGTCCCCGCCGCGAGCGACAAGAAGAGGAGGAAGAATACACCGAAACCGGTGAGCGCAAAATCTTCACCAGTGGCGAGGGCGAATATGCCGACTTTGAGGAAGTGCGCGGCACCGTCATCGAGGAAACCACCTCCGATGGCGACACCCGCACCATCATCGAAGAACAAGTCACCGACGCCGAATACGAAGAAATCCCATAAGTAACAACACTATCAGGCTAAGGGGCACTCCACATGAATTCTCAAAAAGGCTCGATAATAAGCTATCTTGTTATCAGGAATTCACATCACCCAACAGCCCCCTTATGTCTTGATCGAAATCCGAGTCAATGCGTTGAGTTGGATTAAAGAGTTTGTATTCCTGTTCTGCCTTTTGATCCGCCTGGTTTCTACTGATCCTGCCCTTGTCTGGCAATAAAGCATATCGACGAAACGAGAGGAATTCATTGACCGACGCAGCAAACTGTTCCATGCTGAAGGCATTTTCCCTTTCAATCAAGTCCTCAATGTAATCAAAATAGCCCGATACCGCCCTTTCTAACTGACGAATCTCTTTCTCAGGCAGATAGTTCTTGGCCACCTTTGTATCGCTTAATAGCACTCTACCATTGGGGGCGTTTTTCCATGTCATTAAACCCATGTGATCTTTAGTATGATCAGCGCGGGTGTATATGATTTCAGGTGCGGTCTGTCCCGTAATCGCATAGTGAAAACGATTCTGGATCATTTGGTAGAACTCCCGTGTAGTGGGCGAGTTGCGGTCGTAATCATAGGAACACTCTGCGTAAATGTCGGTAATTTTCTGCCAGATGCGACGTTCACTAGCACGAATGCTACGCACCCTCTCCAACAGCTCGCGGAAATAATCTTTACCAAACAGTGTAGTTCCTTGCTTCAAGCGATCATCATCCAGCACAAACCCCTTGCGGATATATTCATTGAGAATCCTAGTAGCCCAAATTCGGAACTTCGTTGCACGGGCCGAAGACACACGGTAGCCTACTGCTATTATAGCATCCAGCGAGTAAAACGCGGTTTCACTTTTTTGTGTTTTACCTTCTATTGCCCCGTGTTGAGTGGTTATTTCCATTTTGGAAACAACCACGTTTGCATCCAACTCTTTTTCTTCAAAGATTCTTTTCAGATGTTTACTTATGGCTGGAACGCCAACACCAAACAACTGGGCCATCGCCTTCTGTGTAGCCCATATCGTCTCATCTTTAACAACGACCTGTACCTTACCATCCTCATCAGGTAATTGATAAAGTATGAATTGTATCTCGTTAGGCATTTTTTAGTGATTGTGGGCTACAGCTTCAGGTCGTCCTCATTCTTGGGTTGAGGGGGATAATCGATGGTGTAATGCAGGCCGCGCGATTCCTTGCGGTCCTTGGCCTGGCGGGTGATCAGGTAAGCCACATTGATGATGTTACGCAACTCGCAGATGCGGCGCGACACCTTGCTGGTCTTGAAGAGTTTCTCGGTCTCCTCATACAGGATGTCCAGACGGTTCCACGCGCGGTCAAGACGCAGGTTACTGCGCACGATGCCCACGTAGGTCGCCATGATTTCGCCCACCTCTTTCTCGCTCTGGCTGATGAGCACCATCTCCTCGGGGTGAGTCGTGCCCGCGTCATCCCATGCGGGAATGTCCTCGCGCCAACTGAACTCGTTGCGGTGCTCGATGGCGTGTTTCGCAGCGGCATCGGCATACACGACAGCCTCGATCAGCGAGTTGCTGGCCAAGCGGTTGCCGCCATGCAGTCCCGTGCAGGAACATTCGCCCACGGCATACAGGCGCTTGATGCTGGAGCAGGCGTTCAAATCGACCTTGATGCCACCGCACAGGTAATGTGCTGCAGGCACAACGGGGATATAATCCTTAGTGATGTCGATGCCTGCCTCCAGGCAACGCTTGTAGATGTTGGGGAAGTGGTGCTTGGTCTCCTCGGGATCTTTGTGGGTCACATCCAGGAAGACGTGGTCCTCGCCTCGCTGCTTCATCTCGTTGTCGATGGCACGGGCCACCACATCACGCGGAGCAAGCGACAGGCGCGGGTCATACTTCTGCATAAATTCCTCGCCGCCCAGGTTGCGCAACACGCCGCCATAGCCGCGCATCGCCTCGGTAATCAGGAAGGCGGGACGGTCGCCGGGATGGTACAATGCGGTGGGATGGAACTGCACGAACTCCATGTCCTGAACGGTACCCTTGGCACGATAGACCATAGCGATACCGTCGCCCGTGGCCACCAGCGGGTTGGTCGTGGTGCGATAGACCGAACCGATGCCACCCGTCGCCATCAGCGTCACGCGCGACAGGAAAGTGTCCACCTCGCCCGTCTCCTGGTTAAGGACGTAGGCTCCGTAGCACTCGATGCCCGGTGTGCGGCGCGTCACGATTTTACCCAAGTGGTGCTGCGTGAGGATTTCCACGGCAAAGTGGTCCTCAAACACGTCGATATTGGGGTTGTTCTTGACCGTCTCGATGAGCGACACCTGGATTTCGTGGCCTGTGTTGTCGGCATGGTGCAGGATGCGGAATTCGCTGTGACCACCCTCACGGTGCAGGTCAAACTCGCCTTTCTCGTTCCTGTCAAAATCCACGCCCCAGCCCAGCAGTTCCTGAATCTGGGCAGGAGCCTCGGTCACGACTTTCTTCACTGCCTCGGGGTCGCTGAGCCAGTCACCGGCCACCATCGTGTCGTGGATGTGCTTGTCAAAATTGTCCACCTCCAGGTTGGTCACCGTGGCGACACCACCCTGAGCAAGGTCGGTATTGGCCTCTTCCATCTTGGACTTGCACACCAGGGCCACTGTTCCCGTTTTTGCCACTTTGAGGGCAAAACTCATACCGGCTACACCCGAGCCGATGATGAGGTAATCATATTTTCGTACCATTGCAGTTGTCAGTTTTCAGTTGTCAATTGGTCTAGAATATCTAGATGTTCTAGAATATCCAGAACTAAATCACTCTTTCTCACCGTAGAGGAGGTCGCCGCAGTCACCCAGGCCGGGGACGATGTAGCTGTGCTCGTTGAGTTCGGTGTCGATGTCACCTGTCCACAACGTGGTAATATCGTTGGGCAGATGCTGGCGCACGACTTCAATCGCCTGGGGCGTAGCCACAACACTTGCCACATGGATTTGGGCGGGATGGCCCTTGGTCACCAGCGCCTGGTAGGCCAGTTCCATCGACGATCCGGTGGCGAGCATCGGGTCAACAATGATCAGCGTCTTGCCATCGAGGCGCGGGCTGGCGATGTACTCGATGTGAACGACAAAGTCGTCGGTCTTGGGGAAGTATTTCCTGTAAGCCGACACAAACGCGTTCTCAGCGCCATCAAAGTAATTCAAGAAGCCCTCGTGGAACGGCAGACCGGCGCGCAATAACGTTGCAAGCACCACGTTGTCGTCCAACACATTGCACTGCTTCACACCCAGCGGCGTGGTCACCCCAACGGTCTTGTACTGGAGTCTCTTGGAGATTTCATAGGCCATAATCTGACCCAAGCGCTGGATATTGGCGCGGAAACGCAGGCGCTCCAGCTGCAAATCCTTATTGCGGATTTCGCTCATGAACTGCCCCACGAGCGAGTTCTGGTCACACAAGTTGATGATTTCCATTTTTCAATATTTGATTATGTGGTTAAATACTCTTTTAATAGTCGCTTGGCGTTGTCACGGTCCAGGGTGAGCTGGTGCTTGAGTTCCTCAAGGCCGCACATCTTGAATTCCAGGCGCAGGAAGCTGATGAACTCCAGCGTGATTTCCTCGCCATAGATGTCGTCGTCAAAATCAAACAGGTTGACCTCGATGCTCAGTTGAGGGCCGTTGTCGAGCGTGGGACGGACACCGATGTTGGTCATGCCCTGCAAGGTCTGTCCGGCGACATGCGCCAGCACGGCATAGGCTCCGTTGTGGGGTAACCGCAGGTTGGGATCCACCTCGCCCACATTGGCAGTGGGGAAACCCAGTCCCCTACCGTTGTGGAAACCGTGCACCACCTTGCCCGTGAGGGAATAGGGGTGACCCATGCAGCGCATGGCATCGTCCACCTTGCCGGCAGCAATGAGCCCGCGGATGATCGTGGAACTCACCGGCGCATATTTGCCCAGATACTCGGGAGCCTTGACCACCTTGACGCCCAAGCGCTCACCGTGGCGGCAATAGTCCTCAAAGGTCTCCCCTTTGTTGTGCCCAAAGCGGTGGTTATAGCCCGTCACCAGCACGTCCACGCCATAGCGGTCCCGCAGCAGTTCAATGAACTGGGCCGAATCGAGCGCGGCCAACTCTGGCGTGAAGTCAAGCGTCAGCAGCAAGTCAGGATGTAACGCCTCGATCTGGGTCAAGCGGTCGTTCAGCGTCATGATGAGCCTGAAAGACTCCTCGGGATAAAGCACTTGGCGGGGATGGCGCAGGAAGGTGATGACCAGGGATTGCTTACCCAGCTCCGCAGCCTGACGGTTGAGGAAATCAACCAGTGTGGCATGCCCACGATGAACCCCGTCAAACATACCGATCGTGGCGACGGTACTGTTCAACGGCAAACGGTCATTATCCGCTAAAATCTTCATTTATCGATATGCTCCTTCAAGATGCGCATGGTGTCGTTGCACACGCGGATGAACATCTCACGGTTCTTGAGCATGGTAGAGGTCTTCACTTGCTTGTCGGCACCCGAGAACAGATAGCCCGTGTCGTTGCTTTCCAGCGCACGCAGTGTGGGCACCACGCCAGCCTCGGGGCTGGGAATATTGCGGCTCAGGTAGTCGGGTACGCGGTCCATCCAGCGCGACATGGCCAGGGCGCCACTCTTCAGCAGACCCGGATTGACACAGTTCACTGCCACGCGGCGTGTCTTCATCACGCTCGACATGTAGATGGAGAACAGCGTGAGCGCCAACTTGCTCTGGGCATATGCCCCCCAGGGGGTGAAGTGAGATACAGCGGGGAACTCGTAAGGCAGCGTCACAAAGCGGCGTGACACACTGGTGGACAAGATGATGTGGCCGCCCTCCTCGATGAGGGGATAGACCTGCATCGACAGCAGCACGGTGCTCAGGTAGTTCACCTGCACAGCGTGTTCAAATCCGTCCACCGAAATCTCGCTGCGGCGGGGCAGCAGACCAGCATTGTTGATGAGCGCGGCAACGGGGCGGTTCAACGCCTTCAGCCTCTTCACAAAGTCATTGACCAACTCAAACGAGTTGAGGTCCAGCTGCAGGCAGGTGATGTCCTTGTTGCGGGTCACCTTGCGCAATTGGGTCGCATAATTCTCAGCCTTAGCAATATCACGGCTGGCCAGCAACACGGCCTTGCCCTGTTCGGCAAGTTTGCGGGTAATCACGCTACCCATACTGTCGGTCGAGCCTGTGACAATATATAACGGTTTTTCTTGCTCAGCCATAAGCTTATCGTTATCGGTCATCATATCATAGTTCTTTAGTTAGGTTCATATTCTTCTAACCCGCAAAGATATAAAACTTTGCCTAAAGTCATCCCATTTCAACACAAAAAATGTGTCAATACGACTGATTTGTTTTATCTTTGCAGATGACTAACAGTAACATGAAAGCAGGAAAAAAACAAAAAGAGGTTTTTTTGGATTCATTGGTATTCCTGCTTGGAAAAGAAACAACCGACAATGCAACGATGAACCTTAAGGAACAATATGAGTGAGTACATTACTGTAATCGGAG
>JAEEGF011943807.1_pt1 | contig 19354 bp, 25 predicted proteins | sample 9134171 | NCBI WGS metagenome assembly JAEEGF01 (sample SAMN16246542, study PRJNA631951) | gut metagenome | biome: gut microbiome; feature: rumen; material: AP-attached | host: Bos | place: Iran: Karaj | collected 2018-10
AAGTTTCTGCGCAACCTCTCCAAGGAAGATCTCAAGATCATTGAACTGCGCAAAAAGGATCTGACTTATCAGCAGATCGCGGAGCAGCTCAACATCAATGCGAAAAGAGTCGACAATCGCATTCAGGTATTGCGAAGGCATCTGCGAAGGGATATGGAAAGGGAGGAGATCTGATGATTATCCTCTATACTTCTCCCGGCTGCCGCTGCTGCAACAAAGCACGCAAATTTCTCGATGATAATGCCTTGCCCTATATCGAGAAAAGCATCTTTTCGCGCAAGCTTAAAAGAGATGAGATCGCTTATCTGTTCAAAAGGAGCAGCAACGGGACTGATGATATCATCTCGCGGCGCTCTCATTTGGTGAAGGACAGTGATCTTAAGATCGATGATATGCATCTGAGCGAACTGATCAGCTACATCATGAACAATCGCTCACTGCTGAAAAGGCCGATCCTGATCAGTGAAAACTATCTGAGCGTCGGTTATGATCCCGATGAGCTAAGCGTCTTCAAACGCCGCAAATGACACCTTGAGTGTCATTTTTAACAGCAAGAGGTGCTACAATGAATGTATCAGCCATATAAATATATGATCAATATATTAATCGATTTAATGATTTATCTCGGGGCAGCGCTGATGGTGATCAATATCGGCAGTTTTATCAGTTATGCCCGCAAGATGCGCAATAAGCAGAGCTGGAGTGAACATTATCATATCCTTTATATTCCGATCGTTCTGCTGGTCTTTTTCCTGCTTGGCTATCTGTTTGTCGGTTTCTTCGGCAAGCCTGATCTGATGGTGGCCGGTATCCTGTTTTTCGGCTCCGTCTTTGTTTTTGTCATGTATAAACTGATCGATCGGATCACAGCATTGCTGATGAAATCACAGCAGTATGAAGCTGAACTGCTGGCGGCGGAAAAGGCCAACCGCACCAAGACGGAGCTGTTAGCTTCCGTGAGCCATGAGATGCGCACGCCGATGAATGTGATCATCGGCCTGGATAAGATCGCTTTAAGTGAACCCGGTATCTCTGATACGACTAAAGATCATCTGGAAAAGATCGGACACAGTGCTGATCACATGCTTGGGCTGATCAACAACATCCTGGAAATGAATCAGCTGGAAAACAATGAACTGCCGATCAAGAATGAAGCTTTCTCTTTGGGTGATCTGCTTAAGCAGCTGGAAACGATCAGCGGAACCTTGTGTGAACAGAAAGGTATGCGTTTTGTACCTAAGTTTGCCCCAAGCGCCAACCGGATCTATATCGGGGACAGTTCACTGTTAAGACAGATACTGATCTCCATCCTTGATAACGCAGTCAAATATACGGATGCCCCAGGTCAGGTCGATTTCAGTGTTTACGATGTAGGCAATGATGGACCGCTGTATGATTTTGAATTCATGATCAAGGATACCGGTATCGGGATGTCGCAGGATTTCCTGCCCAAGCTTTTCTCTTTATTCTCACAGGAAGATTCCAGTTCCACCAGCCGTTATGGCGGCAGCGGCATTTCTTTAGCTATGACTAATGAGATGGTCAAGAAACTTGGCGGTGAGATCAGAGTTTCCAGCAGGAAGGATGTCGGTTCGACTTTTACCGTCTGTCTGAGACTCAGGTTAAGTGAGAACCAGGAAGAGCTTCAAAGCTTCGATGACATAAGCCTGGAAAACAGAAAGATCCTCGTCGTTGATGATATCGATGAAAATGCCGAGATCGTATCTGATCTGCTGGAACTTGAAGGAGCGATCAGTGAAAGAGCTGAAGATGGCTTAAAAGCTGTCGAGATGGTCAGAGCTTCTGATGAGTATTACTACGATGCAATCCTGATGGATCTGCGCATGCCGGTAATGGATGGTTTAGAAGCTGCGCGCAAGATCAGGGAAATGGATAGAAAAGATACAAAGGATATACCGATCATTGCCTTGACGGCTAATGCGTTCAGGGAAGATATCGAGAATTCTCTGAAAGCGGGTATGAATGCCCATCTGGCTAAACCGGCTGATACTGAGGCCTTATATGAAACTTTAAAGCGCCTGATAGGTCTTTATGACAAGAAGAAAGCAAAAGATTAACAGCGAAAACGAAAAGAAGTGGATTATAAGCTGAGGCGGAGTTATTATTTCTTTAGAACATAAATGGCCGAAGAATTTATAAAATACGATAAAAATCTTTGCAGAAAGGAAACGAATATGACTGTTGAAGAATTATATAAAGTTATTGGCGGCGATTATGAACAGGCTAAGCGGGTCTTGAGGATCGATAAACTGATCGACAAGCACATCCGCAGGCTGGCGGATAATTCGCTTTTTGAAAAACTGTTTAAGGCTAGAGAAAGTCTGGATAAAACGGCGGTCTTTGAAGCCGGTCATGCGATCAAGGGCGTATGCGCCAATCTTGGTCTGGTGACTCTTTCCAGAATGGCTTCCGATCTGACCGAAGAGTTCAGAGATGGTGCTGTAAGGAAGATGAGCGATGATGAAGTGAGAGCTAAGATCGATGAGATCGAAGCTATGTGTAACCGTACGATCGAAGGAATCAGAGAATACGCAGCATCACAGAATTAGTTAAGGTGATTGATTATCATGAGTCAGATTAATCCGCGTACTGAAAGTAAAAGCAGTAAACCATATCTGAGTGAACTGGGAGCCTGGGCTTTGGCCTTTGGCTGTTCGGTCGGCTGGGGTTGTTTTGTTATGCCGGGGACGACTTTTCTGCCTTTGGCGGGACCGCTTGGCACTGCTCTAGGCATGATTGCCGGTGCGCTGGTCATGTTTATCCTGGGTATCTGCTATCACTACCTGATGAATATCTATCCGGATGGCGGCGGTTCCTATACCTATACGGTGCGCTGCTTTGGCTATGACCATGGTTTCCTCAATGCCTGGTTCCTGATCTTGACTTATGTGGCGATCATCTGGGCCAATGCGACAGCCTTGCCGCTGATAGTCCGCACGCTTTTAGGCAATAGCTTTCAGTTTGGCTTTGACTATGTCATTGCCGGATTCCACTGTTATATGGGGGAGATCCTTCTGGCGATCTTCTCATTGGTTTTAGCTGCCTTGGTCTGTCTCAGACGCAAAAATGCCGAGTGGACTCAGATCATTGCGGCAGTTATCCTGCTTGGCGGCGTACTTATATGCCTGGCGGCCGTTTTTGGAAGAAACGTGACTTCCTTAAGTGATTTCAAGCCCTACTACGCACCTGATAGGAGTGCTTTCTATGGCGTCTTCACGATCTTTTCTTTGACGCCTTGGGCTTTTGTCGGCTTTGAATCGATCTGTCATTCCAGCCACGAAGTAAAGTTTTCCTTAAAGAAGAGTATCAGTATTTTTGTCATAGCGATCATTTCGGCAACACTTGCCTATGTATCGCTTTCTCTGATCGCTTCCAGCAGCTTCCCTGAAGATGCCGGAAACTGGAGCGAATATATCTTCAGTCTTGGCAAATATGAAGGACTGGCCTCTCAGCCGGCCTTTTATGCAATAGATAAAGCCATGGGTGTCACTGGCCAGACTATTCTGGGTGTGGCATCATTGTGCGCGATATTGACCGGCCTGATTGGCAACTACATCGCTTTAAGCCGGCTGATGAGTGTACTGGCCAGAGACAAGATGCTTCCAAAGTGGGCTGGCGAGCTTGATGAAAATGATGTGCCGCGAAATGCGATCTTTGCGATCCTTGGCTTCTCGATCATCCTGCCGTTTTTCGGACGTACAGCGATCAGCTGGATCGTTGATGTCACGACGATCGGTGCGACGATCACCTATGCCTTTACTTCCGCGTCTGCTTTGAAGATCGCCAGAAAAGAAAACGACCGCTTCCATATGACGGCGGCGATCTTAGGCATCATCGCTTCCTTGATGTTTGCGATCGAATTCCTGGTCCCGAATATCTTAGGCATCACGACGCTTTCAAGAGAATCATATCTGATCTTAGCCGTCTGGGGCATTTTAGGTTTTGCGGTCTTCAGAAATCTTCTGCAGAAGGACAGCGAGTATCGCCTTGGCCGCTCGACCATAGCCTGGATCGTCTTACTGGCTCTAGTCATGTTTGCCTCTACGGTGTGGATGTATCAGAAAGCTTCAGCCGATATTGAAAAACTGCTGCTCAATAATGGCGGTGACATCTCGGAGATCGCCAGATCTGCGATCGGCAGAAGTTCATTGGTGCAGATGAGCATCATCATTGTCGCTTTAGCGATTCTGTTTGATATCTATGGCCTGATGCAGAAACGTCAGCAGGAAATCGAGATCGCCAAAGTTCTCGCTGAAGAGTCCAGCAAGGCCAAGACTTCTTTCCTGTCCAATATGTCCCATGAGATCAGAACCCCGATGAATGCGATCATCGGTTTAGATAATATCGCCTTAAGAAATCCCGATCTGTCCGCCAAGACCAGAGAACAGCTTGAAAAGATCGGTTCAAGTGCCAGACATCTGCTCGGTCTGATCAATGACATTCTTGATATGTCGCGGATCGAATCAGGGAGAATGGTGCTTAAAAACGAGGAATTCTCTTTCAGGGAATTCCTGGATCAGATCAATATCATGATCAATGGCCAATGTCAGGACAAGGGTCTTCACTATGACTGCAATATCAAGGGTCATGTCCATGATTACTACATCGGCGATGATATGAAACTCAAACAGGTCCTGATCAATATCTTAGGCAATTCGGTGAAGTTCACCAATGCGCCGGGTTCCGTAAGCCTGAATGTTGAAGAACTTGCGGAGGCAGAAGGAATCAGTACCCTGCGTTTTACGATGAGCGATACCGGTATCGGTATGGATAAGGATTTCATTCCGAAGATCTTTGAGGCTTTCTCGCAGGAAAACGCCACTGCTGCAAACCACTATGGCGGCAGCGGACTGGGTATGGCCATCACCAAGAACTTTGGTGAGATGATGGACGGCAATATCGACGTTCAAAGTGAGAAAGGTGTCGGTTCGACTTTTGTCGTGACAATCAGATTGAAAAACTGTGACAAGAGCCTTCATTCGGAGGTGGAGACATTGCTTCCTGAAAATATCCGCACGATGGTTGTTGATGATGATCCGATCGCCCTTGAACATGGACTGATCGTTCTTAAATCATTGGGCATTGATGCGAAGGGCTGCGAAGATCCTGAAAAAGCCCTGAAGCTGCTCAAGGATGCCGCCAATGATCATCCGTATGAACTTCTTCTGACTGACTACAAGATGCCAGCCATGAATGGTCTTGAACTTGTCAAGGAAGCAAGAAAGATCGATCCTGATAAGCTTAAGATCATCATGCTGACGGGCTACAACTGGGACATCATAGAAGATGATGTGCAAAGTGAAGGTGTTGATGCGATCATGGCCAAACCTTTATTTGCCGAGAACCTCTATAAGCAGATCAGTTCTATTATCAATGTGAAGAAAGATGATGGAGCTTTATCCGAACTTGATGCGGGCAGTGAATACAGTCTGGCTGGCAAACGCATCCTGATGGCGGAAGATGTCGATCAGAATGCCGAGATCCTGGAAGATCTGCTGATGCTGGAAGATATGGAATGCGAAAGAGCTGCCAATGGCGAAGAAGCGATCGCAATGTTTAATGGAAATCCGGAAAACTATTATGATGCGATCCTGATGGATGTCAGGATGCCGATCATGGATGGCCTGGAAGCTACTAAACGCATCAGAGCTTTAAGCAGAAAAGATGCGGCTTTCATTCCGATCATTGCGATGACAGCCAATGTCTTTGATGAAGATGTCAGACAGTCTTTGGAAGCAGGCATGAATGCCCATCTGTCCAAGCCGATCGAACCTGAGCGTCTCTATGCGGCTTTGCGCAACTATATCAGTGAAAATGAATAAAACATGCCGGGTATCAGATGATATCCGGTTTTATTGAAATTCGGACATTTTGTGATGTTTTTCTGTTGACTTCTTATCCTCTTTCGGTTAACCTAAAAGTGGTTATCAAAGGGATAACTTTTTATTTACCTTGAGGAGGACTTATGAAAGATAAAAAAAAGGTTATTCTGACTTGCAGTGTCTGCCTTTCCAGGAACTATACGACTGAGGCAAACCGTAACTCTGCGAAGCGTATTGAATTGAAAAAATATTGTCCGACATGCAATAAACATACTTTGCATAAGGAGACAAAATAGGAGGAAATTATGAAGTGGTTCAATTTAAGTGCCATCTGGAAGGAAATTTCCAAGATCCGTTGGCCGAAGAAGGAAGATCTGTTTGCTAATTCCGTTCAGGTCATCATCTTTACAGGATTCTTTGTTATCTTTTTCGCGATCTGTCTGGTTGTCATTTCCGCATTCCTTAATGCTGTAGGAGTACTCTAAGATGACAGAAACTCAGAACAAGAAAGAATGGTATGTGGTCAATACCTATGCCGGACATGAAAACAGAGTAAAGGATAATCTGGAAAAACGTATGGAGACCATGGGTATCGCCGACAATCTCTATCGCGTCGTCGTAGCTGAAGAGACCCAGATCGAAGTCAAGAATGAAAAATCCAAGGAAGTAGTCAAGAATATCTTCCCGGGCTATCTGTTTGTAGAAATGATCATGACAGATGAAGCCTGGTATGTTGTGCGTAATACCCCGGGTGTTACCGGATTTATCGGTTCATCAGGCGGCGGTGCCAAACCTTTCCCGGTCAAGCAGGAAGAGATCGATAAGATCTTAAGAAGAATCGGCCAGTCTGACAAGAATGTTGAAGTCGACTTCCAGGTCGGTGATTCCGTCAAGATCCTTTCCGGTCCGTTCTCCGGTATGGAAGGCAAGGTCGATGCGATGAATGATCAGACGCAGGTCGCAACCGTGCTGATCATCTTATTCGGTAGAGAGACTCCGACAGATATCAATTACGTTGATCTGTCGCGAGCTGATTATTAAGAGGTGCAAGATGAGAGTATTATTATTGATCGTTTCTGTATTGCTGATTCTTATTTCATTGCTGCAGGGCGGAAAATCTGATGCGTTATCCGCATTCACTGGTAATTCCGATCTCGGACTGTTCCAGAACGTCAAAGAGAGAGGACCGGAGAAGGTCATTTCCATTGCCACCATGGTTTTGGGTATCATCTTCTTCCTGTTAGTTATCATTATCAGAATCACAGAATAAAAAATAGCGAGCATATTTCGCTATTTTTTGAAGGAATTTATGAAAGATATTGCGGTAAACAAAAAAGCCTATCATGACTATCTGATCGAAGACAGATATGAAGCCGGTATGGTACTTACCGGTTCGGAGATCAAATCGATCAGAGCAGGCAAGGTCTCACTTAAGGAAGCTTATGTGTCTTTTGTGCGTGGGGAAGCTTTTCTCAAGGATATGCATATAGCGATCTACAAGGAAGCGACCTACAACAATCACGAGGAGACCAGAGACCGAAAGCTGCTGCTTCACAAAAGAGAGATCGCCAAGCTTTTTTCCAAATGCAAAATGCAGGGCTATACCTGTATTCCTTTGAAGCTTTATTTCAAGGATGGCAGAGTCAAAGCAGAGATCGCTTTAGCCAAAGGCAAGACGCTTTACGATAAAAGAGAGTCTGATAAGAAAAAATCGATGGATAAAGCCGCAAAACAGGCCTTAAGAAGATAGTTTTTGAAGTATAATATTAATGAAGAAAAATGGAGAAAATTATATATGGAAAAATTTATCGTTGAAGTTTCTGCGCGTCACATTCATGTAACTAAAGAACAGCTTGCGATCCTTTATGGTGAGGGACATGAGCTCACTCCAAAGAAGGCTCTTTCGCAGCCAGGCCAGTTTGTCTGCGAAGAAAAGCTGACACTTGTCGGTCCTAGAGGCGAACTCAAGGTTTCGATCCTCGGTCCGGAAAGAAAAGAAGGCCAGGTCGAATTATCTTTGACTGATGCAAGAACCTTAGGCGTTGAAGCTATCATCAGAGAATCAGGCTTTATCGAGGGCACAAACGGCATCAAGGTCGTTGGACCATGCGGTGAAGTTGAACTGGAAAAAGGCGTTATCGCTGCTAAGAGACATATTCATATGACTCCGGCTGATGCGGAAAAATACGGCGTTGAAAACGGCCAGATCGTCAATGTCAAAGTTGAGACAGAAGACAGATCATTAGTCTTCGGTGATACCGTTGTCAGAGTCAGAGATGATTTTGCGCTGGCTATGCATATCGATACTGATGAAGGCAATGCCGCCGGCATCAAGGGCAGTGCAATGGGAGAAATAGTGAAGTAATTCACTATTTTTTGTTGCATGATCTATACACTGGAAAATAGTACAGCGATCATCAGTGTCGATACGAGAAACTGTGAGATCGCTTCTTTCCGCCGCAAGGATAAAGATATCGAATACATGTGGAATGGTGATCCCAAGTACTGGTCCGGAAGAAATCCGACTCTTTTCCCGCATGTCAGTTCACCAAAAAACAAGATCCTGAATTTCAAAGGCAAAGACTATAAGGTCAACAATCACGGCTTCTGCCGCAAGAGTGAATTTGCTTTTGTGGAACAGGGCGATGATTATCTGCTGTTTTCTTTAAAGGATAATGAGCAGACTCTTAAAGAGTATCCTTATCACTGTGAAATGCTTATAAGGTATACGCTGAAAGATAATCGGATCTATATCGATTACACGATAAAGAATAATGATGAGGATGATCTCTATTTCGGTTTTGGCCAGCATCCCGCTTTCAACTGTCCATTAGTCAAAGACAAAGATTTTTCTGATTACTGGGTGGAGTTTGAAAAGGAAGATGTGGAAGGCTGCCGTCTTGAGCTGTCCTATGAACTGTTTGAGAAATATCCGACCTATATCATCAAAGATCCCAAGAGCCATGTCTTTACTTTGAGTGATGGGGAAAACAAGGTCGTGATGTATACCGATGAAAAATATAAGCTCTTTGCCCTGTGGACACCGATGGCACCATTTGTCTGTCTGGAACCATGGGTAAACAATCTCAATCTGATGGATGAGTCTTTGCCTTTTGAACAGATGAAGGAAAACGTCTGCTTGAAGCCGGGTGAGGTTTATGAAATAGGCTACTCCTTTGCGATCATTTAAATGGGATATAATAAGAATTACGAGGTAAATAAGTATGTTCAATGTCATTAAAGTCAAAGATTATGAAGAAGCTTCAGACAAGGCGTTTGAAGTGATGAAAGATTTCATTAAACCAGGCAAGGTCTTAGGCCTGGCTACCGGTTCAACACCTATAGGTCTTTATCAGCGCATGGTGAAGGATCATGAAGAAAACGGTACAAGCTATAAGGAAATCAAGACTTTCAATCTTGATGAATATGTCGGTCTGCCGATCAGTCATCCGGAGAGCTATTACGCTTTCATGCATCGCAATCTGTTTGATCACATCGATATTCCGGAAGAAAACACTCATGTCCCTTCAGGCTTAGGTGAGGATCTTGAAGCTCAGGCTGCAGCCTATGATGCGATGATCGCCAAGGATCCGGTCGATATCCAGCTGTTAGGTATCGGTTCAGATGGCCATATCGCCTTCAACGAACCGGGTACAGCCTTTGATTCACCGACTCATGTCACAGATCTCGCAGAATCAACGATCAAAGACAACTGCCGTTTCTTTGACAATGATATCTCTAAAGTTCCGACGCAGGCTGTTACTCAGGGCATCGGTACGATCATGAAAGCTAAGAATATCCTTCTGATCGCTACAGGTGCCAATAAGGCTCAGGCAGTCAAGGATATGATCAATGGTCCGGTTGATGAGACTTGCCCGGCTTCGATCTTACAGAAGCATGACAATGTCACGATCATTGTTGATGAAGCAGCTGCTTCTTTGCTATAGGAGCATTTTCCTTTCAAATTAACAGAGCTCATTAGATAATATAGGCGGAGGGTTATATTTATGAAAATTATCAACGCTGCCGAGTTTGAAGAAACAATCAAAAACGGCGTAACATTAGTAGATTTCTTCGCTGACTGGTGCGGTCCATGCAAGATGCTGGCTCCCGTGCTTGAAGAAGTATCAGCACTTTATCCGGATGTCGAATTCGTCAAGGTCAATATCGATGATAATATGGATCTGGCTGAACGCTATGGCATCATGTCCATTCCGACAGTCTATATGTTCAAGGATAATGAAGTACTGGCCAAGACCGGCGGTTATCAGGACCAGAACGGGGTCAAGAAGTTCATTGACGACGCGCTTAAGGCATAAAGTCAGGGAGGAGAAATCCTCCTTTTTTGCAGGTCTGACATGTTTTTTCTGATAGGCATAAATCAAAACAGTGAAGAGCTTGAACACGATCAGATGATGATCTGTGACAGCTGCGGCAGCTATGGACGCTATCGGGTTTTCATGACTTATATGGTGTTCAGTTTTTTCTTCATCCCTTTATTCAAGTGGGATCGTCATTATTATGTTGAGACCAGCTGCTGTTCAAGTCTGTATGAGCTTGCGGAAGAAGCGGGTAAGGCAATTTATAATCATGAACGGGTCGAGATCCAGAGTGGTGATCTCACACTGATAAGAGGCCATAACAGGACTTTTAAGAAATGTGCGCATTGCGGATATACGACTGATGAGGATTTTGATTTCTGTCCAAAATGCGGGAATCATTTCTAGATAATTGACTGTCAAAATATGAAAATAAGAAGATCGTGACGGTCTTCTTTTCTTTATTGTTTTGCCGATGGGAAAAAGATTTGTGGATTAAGCGGTGAAATAACGTATAATTATTTTATTTAAAGGGGGACGTTGACTATGGAAAAACTGATTGAATTCAGGAATATTGTCAAGAATTTCGATGGTCAGATGGTTCTAAAGGGAATCAATCTTGATATCTATGAAAACGAGTTTGTGACTCTTTTAGGACCTTCAGGTTGCGGCAAGACGACACTGCTTAGGATCCTGGGCGGTTTCTTGGAACAGGATGAGGGCTCTGTGATCTTCAACGGCGAAGAGATCTCGAATGTGCCGGCATATAAGCGGCCAATCAATACGGTGTTTCAGAAGTATGCGCTATTCCCGCATCTGAACGTTTATGAGAATGTGGCTTTTGGTTTAAGGATCAAGAAGATGTCCAATGACCTGATCGAACCGAAGGTCAACAGAATGCTGGAACTGGTAGGCCTTGGCGGCTATCAGAAAAGAGATGTCAACCAGCTTTCTGGTGGTCAGCAGCAGCGTGTGGCGATCGCCCGTGCACTGGTCAATGAACCTGATGTTCTGCTGCTGGATGAACCTTTGAGTGCTCTTGATGCCAAGCTGCGCAAGGAGATGCAGCAGGAACTCAAGCGCATTCAGGAAGAAGTCGGTATCACCTTTATCTTTGTAACCCATGATCAGGAAGAGGCTTTAACGATGTCTGACAAGATCGTGGTCATGAAAGACGGTGCTATTGAACAGATCGGTACCCCAACAGAAATATACAATGAACCGGCAAACCGCTATGTAGCGAACTTTATCGGTCAGTCAAATATCGTCGACGGCATCATGAAGAAAGACTACCAGGTCTTCTTTGATGACAAGAATTTTGAATGCGTTGATTTCGGTTTCAAGGCAAATGAACCGGTCGATGTCGTCATCCGTCCGGAAGATATCAGGATCACCAAAAAAGGCAAGGGCAAGATCAATGGTCAGGTCATTTCCGTGCTCTTCAAGGGTGTTCATTATGAAGTTATCGTCGAGACCAAGCGCGGTGCAGCCAAGACAGTCAAGCTGCACGTTCTGGGCAATCAGGATATTTTTAACGAAGCTGCCAATGAAAAGATGTCGGCTTCAGACTTCTCCATGGATATTGAAGACGTCAGCACAATAACTGATCAGGATCTGATCCTGCGTGCCAATGCCCAGGCCTGGAAGGCAGACAGCGAAGAAGATATTTCCATCGCTCATGTCACACATAACATCAAGCCGGAGGCGGGAAAGTATACCATCACCTTTAAGACGGAAGCTGGTACCAGCGTCGATGCCAATGTCGATGTCGTCCTGCCGAAGGTCGTTGAAGATAAGGAAGAAAAGATCGGTATTCAGGCTTTCGATGTCTACAAGACGATCGATGAAATCAAAGAATCCATGGCTATTTCGGTCGACCTCAAGACCTGGGCTGATGCTTATGCCTGGGATCTGGAAACTGAAAACGAGATCGATATCGATGATACCCGTTTCGATTTCGATCCGATGGATATTTCCGAAGGCGTTTATGATGTGACTTTCGTTACCGAAGGCCGTACCTATAAGATTCATACCACTGAACATCAGGAAGAAGGCAGCTTTGTAGCGCTGGACTTCGATCCGGATGATATTCATGTAATGGAAAAGAGTATCGGATAATGAAGAGCTTTAGAAGACTGGTATATCCTTATCTGGTCTGGGCTGGCTTACTGATTGTCCTGCCGATGCTGATAATCGTATTCTATGCCTTTACTGATCAGGGTAATGACGTGATACCTGTAGTATTCACGATCCGCAATTTCACCCGATTCTTCTCTGATCCTATTTTCTTGGAAGTTCTGGGCCGAAGCCTTAAACTGGCTTTTGTTACAACAATTATCTGTATTCTGATCGGTTATCCGGCTGCTTATTTCATCGCACAGATGAAACCGGATTCCCAGGCTGCGATGGTCCTGATGGTCACCTTGCCGCAGCTGATAAACATGCTGGTGAGAACCTATGCCTGGCGCGGTATCCTGCTGAAGGCTCCGTTTTCTCCGGAAGTAAAGGTCTATATCGGCATGGTCTATAACTTTTTGCCGTATATGATCTTGCAGATCTATACATCTTTATCCAAGATGGATCCGTCTTTGGTATCCGCTGCTCATGACCTGGGCTGTGATGACAGGACGGCTTTCCTGAAGGTCACTTTGCCGCTCAGTGTTCCGGGCATCATTTCCGGAATCACCCTGGTCTTTTTGCCAGCCGTATCAAGCTTCTTCATTCCGAAGCTGCTCGGCGGCGGATCTTATGTCTTAGTCGGTAATCTGATCGAAAACTACTTCGTCACGACCGGTGACTGGAACTTCGGTTCGGCGATCTCACTGATCATGGCTTTAGTCATCCTGATCTCGATGTATTTCACCAAGAAGTTCGATTATGATAAGGAGGCTATCTGATGAAAAAGAATAAGACTTTTCATACGATCTATCTGATTCTGATCATGGCTTTCTTCTATCTGCCGATCATCTATGTCGTGTTCTTCTCCTTCAATGCTTCGCGTTCTCTGACCAATTTCACCGGCTTTTCTTTACGCTGGTACGAGAAGATGTTCAAGACGCGTTCAATGATGGAATCGATCTATTATTCAACGATCATTGCGGTCATTGCGACAGCTGTCTCTACGGTTGCCGGAACGATCGTGGCGATCGGTTTAAGCAAGTCTTCAAGACTGATCAGACAGCTCGTCAGCCAGGTCAACAACCTGCCGATGCTGAATCCGGATATCGTCACAGCGATCGGACTGATGCTGCTGTTCTCGACGATCAATGTGCCAACCGGTTTTGGAACTTTGCTGCTGGCTCATATCATCTTCTGTATCCCTTATGTGATCCTTTCGATCATGCCTAAATTAAGACAGCTTGATGATAACCTGGCCGAAGCCGCTCTGGACTTAGGCTGTACGCCTTTCCAGGCCTTATACAAGGTCATCATTCCGCAGATCAAGGAAGGCATCATCTCCGGTGCTTTGGTTGCCTTTACGATGTCCTTTGATGATTTTGTCATTTCCTATTTCACGACCGGTCCGGGTGTCAACAACATCTCGACTTATGTCTATGCAACGACTAAACGTATCAATCCAAGTGTCAACGCTTTGTCAACACTGATCGTCGCTGCGATCACGATCATCATGGTCATTTCCAATGTCGTTCCGCTTATCAGGGAAAGGAGAAAGAGACATGAAGAAGCTGCTTAGTATCCTTATCAGTCTGTTAATGATTGGCAGTCTCAGCGGCTGTCTTTCAAGCAGCTATGAAAATGGTGAACTCTACATCTTCTTGCCTGGTGAATACCTGAGTGATGAAGTTGTTGAACAGTTTGAATATGAATATGGCGTAAAGGTCTATGTCACGACTTTTGATTCAAATGAATCGATGTATACCAAACTGCTTGGCGGTACGGTCTATGATATCCTGATCCCGTCAGACTACATGATCGAGAGGCTGATCAATGAAAAGATGATTCAGAAACTCGACAAGTCCAAGATCCCGAATATCACAGCACTCGATCCGCAGGTCATGAATATGGACTTTGATCCGGGCAATGATTATTCGATCCCTTATTTCTGGGGCAATGCAGGTATCTGCTACGACACCAATCTGATCGATGCGGAAGATGTCGAATCGCAGGGCTGGGAAGTCATGCGCAATACCAAGTATGCCGGCATGATCTATATGTATGATTCGATCAGAGATGCCTTCATGATGGCTGAAAAATCTTTAGGCTATTCGATGAATACCGATGATCCGGCTGAACTGGAAGCCAGCTATGAATGGCTTGCCCAGATCTCGAAGACCATGGATCCGGCTTTCGTTACCGATGAGATCATCGATGGCCTGACTTATGGAGAAAAAGCGATGGGCTTTGTCTATTCAGGCGATGCTGCCCTGATCATTTCGGAAAATGAAGATATGGCTTTCTATGCGCCAGAAGAAGGCACCAACTATTTCGTCGATGCCATGACCATTCATAAAGATGCCAAGAATGTTGAGAATGCCTATAAGTTCATCAACTATATCATTGAATATGACGCAGCTTTTGAAAATGCCGTCTTTGTCGGCTATACTTCTTCAAATGCGGAAGTTCTGAATGATATCACGATGGAGGGCGGCGATTACGAAGGCAATGATGCCTATATCCCGCGTGAAATGAATGAGAATGATGAAGTCTTCCACTCCAATGAGGAAGTGCTTAAGACCATTTCAGAGATGTGGGTCAAAGTTAAAAATACCAAATAATGAGATTAGTAGTACAGAGAGTTACTTATGCCGAATGTAAAGTAGACGGCAGCATAACTGGCAAGATCGACAAGGGTTATATGATCCTTGTCGGTTTTGGTTTGCATGATGATGAAAAGACCGCCGCAAAAATGGCGGAAAAGCTTTCCAAGCTCAGAGTTTTTGAAGATGCGGAAGGCAAGATGAACCTGAGCATCTTTGATGTGAAAGGCGATATCCTGTCGATCTCGCAGTTTACCCTGTATGCGGATGCCTCCAAGGGCAACCGGCCGAGTTTCACGGATGCGGCCAGACCGCTTGAAGCAGAAAGATTATACAGGTATTTCAACGAGCAGTTAAGAAAGCTGAATCTTAAAGTCGAAGAGGGAATCTTCGGAGCAGACATGAAGATAAGTCTGCTGAATGATGGTCCAGTCACGATTATTCTGGACAGTGAGGAATTATGGTAGAGAATTACGGATTATATGACATTGTACAGATGAAGAAGGATCACCCGTGCCGTATGTCCCATTACTGGAAGATCGTCAGAATGGGCGTCGACATCAAGATCAAGTGTGAAGGCTGCGGTGCTGTGGTCATGATGGAAAGACCGGAATTTGAGCGCAAATGCAAGAAGATAATCCAGAAGGCGGAAAACAATGATCAGAGCACTGATATTTGATTTTGACGGTACTTTATCCAATCGTCAGGAAAATGCCTATGAGGTCTTCAATTTCTATCTCAGGAAGTTTTATCCTGATCTTACAGAGATCGAGTTTGAAGCGCTGCTGCAGGATATGATGATGTATGACTGCAACGGTTCGATCCCGGTGAAGATGCGCATGGGACCTTTCATGAATAAATACGGCAAGGATCTGCCGGAAGATTTTCTCGATGTGTTCATTCCGTTTTACTATGATCACATGTTTGAATTCTGTGATCTGAAAAAAGAAACCAGAGAAGTTCTTGAAAAACTGCAGGGCAGATATAAAATGGCGATCTTGTCTAATGGCGATTCAAAATCCCAGCACAGCAAGATCTCCAAGGTCGATATCGAAAAGTATTTTGATGAAGTCATCGTGTCGGGTGATATCGGGATCCATAAGCCTGATAAGCGCATTTTTGAATATGTGGCGGATAAGCTCGGTGTAAAGGTCGAAGAGTGTCTGATGATCGGTGATGTCTTTTCTTCAGATATCTTAGGTGCCTATTATGCCAATATGCCTTGTGTGTGGATGAAGACTGATCCGGAGAAACATGCGGATTACTATAAGGGTTATACGATAAGTGATTTAAGGCAGCTGTTTGAAATATTAGATGAGGTCAATAAACAATGAATATACTGATAGCCAATGATGACGGCATAGATCATATCGGATTAAAAGAACTGACCAAGGCACTTTCTGAATATGGTGATGTCTATGTCACAGCACCGGAAGGCGAACGCTCTTCCAATTCGCATCATCTGACGATCCATGGCCTGGTCCGTTTTGAAGAAAGAGAAGTTGCTTATGCGAAGAAAGCCTATGCTTTGTGGGGAACACCGGCCGATTGTGTGCTCATGGGGCTGGAGGTTCTTTTCAAGGATCAGATTGATCTTGTGGTTTCGGGCATCAACAACGGTGCCAATGTCTCGACTGATATCATCTATTCCGGGACGATCGCCGCAGCCAGACAGGCTTATTTTGCGGGTGTGCCATCCGTAGCTCTTTCGCTTTTATATGATCGGGAAATGGATTATGCGGCCTGTGCCAAGATCGGCAGCAGGATCGCCATGGAATATTATAAGAGCGCTAAAAAGAATGATTACTTCCTCAATGTGAATATACCTAATCTGCCTGAAGAAAAGATCAAAGGCATCAGGGTCTGTTCCAAGAGCGGCAATATCGCCTATAACGATTCGTACGAGATCGTTAACGAAGATGGAAAAAACTACATCAGGATCCTGCACAGCGATCTCACTTATGATCAGACCGACGATCCGCAGATTGACTATAATGCTTTAAGAGACGGCTATATAAGCGTTTCACCATTGAAAAACGATCATATCGATCTTGAACATCTTGAGGATGTGGGAAAGTTTATATGAAAAAGAAATATCTGTTTTTTGATATCGATGGAACCCTGGTGGCGGGCGGCTATAACGCCTCCTATATACCGGAGTCGGTTATGGAAGCCCTTGATAAGCTCAAGAAGGCTGGTCATTTTATTGCGATCGCGACCGGACGAAGCCAGGTCATGGCTAAGGATTTCATGGAAAGGCTGGGTATCGGCAATATGGTGTCTGATGGCGGTTATGGTCTGACCCTGGACAACAAGCTGATCGGGATCTCACCCCTGGATAAAGTCAAGGTCTGTGAACTGATCGATGAATGCGACAGAAAAGGTTTCCCCTGGGGCATAACGGTGGCCAATGAAAAATGCCGCTATACGAACAGTGAAAAATTCATGGAAAAGACTGCTGATACCTATATTCATACGGTCGTAAATGAAAAACTTGATCCCCGTGAGTTTCAGAAGATCTATAAGGTCTATATAGCCTGTCTGCCAGGGGAAGAAGAAAAACTGGAAAAACTGAAGAAACTGCCGTGGTGCCGTTTCCATCATGAATACATCTTTGTGGAACCTTCCGATAAGGCTGGCGGTATCAAGAAAGTCATGGATTATCTTGGAGCGCCATATGAAGATGTCATCGTCTTCGGCGACAACAACAACGATCTGTCGATGTTTGTGGACGACTGGTATAAGGTCGCCATGGGCAATGCGACTGCTGATCTGAAGGCTAAAGCCGACTATATTACTGACGATGTCGACAAGGATGGCATCTATAAGGCATGTGAACACCTCGGCTTATTTGAAAAAGTACAGTAAATAAGGCTGAATATGGTAAAATCTGCTTGATTTCAGGCAGCAATATAATGTAAAATATTAGGGCATCGATATACCATAGACAGTAACGGCACTATGCTTAATAATGTTACCGAGGTTAATCTTTAGATGATTTTTAACCTGTGTCTATGGGCACAGGTTTTATTTTTGTGAGTATATGGGTGCTAGAAAGAGGAAATATGAATCAAGCTGTATTAAGTAACAAGCAGGCTTTAGTTGCCGAGATCTCTGACAAGATCAAGGATTCTCAGTCAACTGTTGTCTGTGAGTACCGCGGTCTTAGCGTCGCTGAAGTTACAGAATTAAGACGTAACCTTCGTGCTGAAGACGTTGACTTCAAGGTCTACAAGAATACCATGGTCGAAAGAGCATGTGACGAGACAGGCTTTGCGGATCTCAAAGACATCCTGAATGGTCCGAATGCGTTTGCGTTCTCCAAGGATGCCACGGCTCCGGCTAGAGTATTAGCTAAGTTCGCGAAAAAACACAAAGCTCTGGTACTGAAGAAAGGTATCGTTGAGGGTAAAGTTGTTGATGAAGCTACGATTAAGGAACTTTCACAACTGCCTAACCGTGACGGTATGCTGTCAATGTTACTGAGCTGTCTGCAGTCACCTGTAAGCTCATTCGCAAGAGTTGTCAAAGCTGTTGCTGAGGCTAAGGAGGCTGGAGCACCTGCAGCGGAAGCCAAGGCTGAAGAGCCGGCGGAAGCTGAAACAGCCGCACCTGTTGAAGCCACAACAGAACAAGCTGCTGCATAATTATTTATTAAATTAAGAAAAAGGAGAAAAAATTTATTATGGCAAAATTATCACATGATGATATCCTGGCATATCTTGAAGAAGCCAGCATCTTAGAACTGAATGATTTAGTAAAAGCTATCGAAGAAAAATTCGGTGTCACTGCAGCTGCTCCGGTTGCTGTTGCTGCTGCACCAGCTGATGAAGCTCCACAGGGTCCGACTTCTGTATCTGTAATCTTAACTAACTTTGGTGAAGCAAAGACTGCTGTTATCAAGGTTGTCAAGGCTATTACCGGTTTAGGCTTAGTTGAAGCTAAGGGTTTAGTTGACAAGTGCCCAAGCCCAATCAAGGAAAACATCTCTCCGGAAGAAGCCGAAGATATCAAGAAACAGTTAATGGATGCAGGAGCTACCGTCGAAGTCAAATAATTAATCAATGAACCATTATTATACGGATAATAAGGATCTAAGTTCTGACAGAAAAGAATTCACTTATTATTTCGGTAATGAGGTTTTCCGTTTCACTACCGATAACGGCGTCTTCTCCAAGAATAACGTCGATTACGGTAGCTATATCCTGTTAAGAAGCATCTATCAGCTGGATCTTGGCAATTCACTGCTTGACCTGGGATCGGGCTATGGTCCGATCGGGATCATCCTCAAACGTTTTCACCCCGATATGGAGGTGGAGATGGCGGAGGTCAATTCTAGAGCGGTTGAACTGGCGATCCACAACTGTGATGCCAACAGGGTAGACATAAAAGTTAATCTCTGTGATGACATAACAAAACTTTCCCGTAAATTGGATACGGTCGTGCTCAATCCTCCCATCAGGTCGGGCAAGCA
>JAEEGF011299077.1_pt1 | contig 19351 bp, 17 predicted proteins | sample 9134171 | NCBI WGS metagenome assembly JAEEGF01 (sample SAMN16246542, study PRJNA631951) | gut metagenome | biome: gut microbiome; feature: rumen; material: AP-attached | host: Bos | place: Iran: Karaj | collected 2018-10
GATGTAGTCCGTGCTGGCAAGGCGCTCTATTTGTGTATCTCGAACTGGCCGTTGGAGGCTTTGCGCTTTGGTATCGAATATTTAAAGCGTCACAACACACCGCTGCTGATATATCAAGGAAAACTGAACATGCTGGACAAGGCTCCCATTGAGGAGGGCATCCTGCAACTGTGTCACGAGGCCGGTGTGGGCTTTATCGCCTTCTCGCCATTGGCACAGGGATTGTTGACCGACCGTTACCTAAATGGTATTCCCAAGGATTCCCGTATGTCGAAGGGTGTTTTCCTCCGAGAGGAAATGCTCACTCCAGAACTGTTGGCACAGTTGCGCCAATGGAACGACGAGGCACAAAAGAAAGGCGAGAGCCTTGCAGAAAAAGCACTCGCCTGGATATTGGAACAGGAAGGAGTAACATCGGTACTCGTAGGAGCCAGCTCAACCGAGCAATTGGCCCGCAACCTGAAAGTCGTCAGATAATCGTCATTGCACTCTTGACTCCATCTCGTTGCGGAGTCCCTTCATGCCTGTGAGATAGCACTTGGCCGAACCAAAGGAAAGGAAGAGGTCAAGGCGCACGGGCAAGTGGTTCTTGTCGTCTGTCACGAAGAAACGAATCAACTCCTTGTTCTTGCCGTTCTCACGCTCGATAAACGAGAATACCAGACAACGGTATTTGGTGGAGTTATTCTTCATCTTCAGCGTTGTCTTACCCGTATATTTCAGCCACGAGTTCGACAAGTGATTGGCATCACTGATAGGCATGGGGATGTTCTCGCCCACCTTCAATTTGTCTGCATCGAAATTGCGGGCCCGCAGGAAGATGCTCATCATGTCGTAGATGCAATCCTTGTATTCTGCATCTTTCCAATGCACCTCACCGTCCGCGTCGATACGATGCATGCGCAGATGACAGTTGTTGTTGGGATAGGTGTACCACAACTCGTCCACATAGTAGCGCTTGCCTTCACGGGCACCCTTGCGGAAATAAATAGGTGACAGGTCTAAATTCGTATAACACAACAGGGTGTCGCGCATCACGAAATAGTTGTCGAGTCTGCTATTGCCTCGAGTTATCAGACTTGTGCGATAGGCAGGAACACCATTGCGCGTTGACTGCACCGTTGACATAGATGCTGTACCCACCTTTACCCACACGAACTTCCAATTGAAATAGAGGTCGTAAGAGAGATACTCCCCTGACTTAAACGCCGTATTCTCAATGCCACACTGGGCATGAGCTGCCATCATACTGAATGATGCAAAAAATACAAACAACAGTCGTTTCATGATTATTTCTATTTGATCATTGAACTTTTCTTGATATACTCTATGCCTAACTCCTTGGCTCGCTCCTCATTGCGATTGCGAAGCTTCTTCTGTTCCTTGTCAGGCTTCTGCTTGGTGATAGCACCGGGCTTTTGCTGAGTGCGTGGCGTACCCAACAGATTCCAAGGTAAGGTGATGTCGAACTTGGCCTTGCACTCAATGCTCTTGGGATAATAGTAAACATCCTCGGGCTGCAAGTCCTCGTCGTAAATGCCCGTATCCCAACGACCATTGCCATTCTTATCGACAAAGGCCCGTACATAATAGATGCCAGGAGCCATGTAGAAGAATTCGGCACTGCCGCCCTCTGCCCTCACCTGCTTGATGGGCTTGTCGCCCTTATCGAGCAACTCCACCACAACAGTCGTATCACTGATACCGCTCAATTGCATCAGCAGCGTGGCATAATCGTCCATCGAATGAACCTTGACGCCTACCTTATATGGTGTTGAGGCTATACCATAGATATCGACAAAGGCAGCTGAGTCAATTTCCAGACTATACTCCGTATCGGGCCGCCATTCGGCAATAAACTCATAGAGGCGCAACGAGGCATCACGTTGTCGGAACTCGAACGGGGTGTTATACCATAACGAATCTATCTTCGTATAGAGATGGATGGCCGACGTATCGCAATGCGCCAACGGAGCAGGCATTTCGAAGGTGGAAACATAGTCGGGATCCATCTGCTGTTTCACATTGTACTTTACCTTCAATGGTTCGGGAGGCATAATGCTGTCGTAGGGGTCGCCACGTTTTTTCAACTTCTCCTGCTTCTTCTCCCATTCTTCAATAGCTTTCTTGCGCTCCTTCTGGCGCTTCTCGTAACTGGTCTTCGCCAGTACTTCAACAGTATCCACTTGCGTTATCAGCACACCAGCCGAATCGGTCATCAGATAACTGAGTTCCATTCGCAGCGTGTCCTGGTTGACAAGGGTGGTGTCGCGCAACCAATAGGTCAGCGTATCTTTCTTCTGAGAAGCCTCCAGCAGGAAAGCATCATGCTCGTTGAAGTTCATGCCCTTGATAACAGGCAGTTCGGGATTTCCGTAGCTGAAATAGAGGGTAAAACGATTGGCCTCCGTGCGCTCAGGTTGTTTGAGCAGATAGCGATTTGTCTGCATTTCCTGGAAGGCCAGCAACGTGACGTCGTCAGGATAGAAATGGGTATAGGGCACCTGTATGATATTGTCGATATGCAGGGTGTCCTTCCATATCGTGTCCTGACGGATGTCGGGCTTACTCGATGGCTTGTAGGTCTGATGCGAGAAGGCTATCATCTCACTCTTCTGATTGAACACATAGTCGCCGTCAGCATCTTGCAGGGCATAGACACGATATTCACCTGGTGCTACACCCTTGATGACAAAGCGTCCGCGTCCGTCGGTTCTGGAAACGCGCAACAGGGGCTTGGTCTTAAAAGCCGAATCGCTGAGGTCGTCATAAAGACCCACCAAGATTCCCTTGACAGGTTCAAGATTGGAGGCATCCAGCACATTACCCGCCACCTCAAAAGTGTCAATCTGCTCACCCGTTGAGAAGGTAAAGGTGTAGTTGCCCAAGGGATTGCCCTCGTTGTTGTCGCTGATAGCATCGCTGAAGTCTATGGTGTAAGTCATATTGGGCTTGAGCGAGTCTTTCAGCTCCACCACAATCTTCTTACCTGATTCCTTGATTTCCGGCATCTCCAACTGAGGCGGCGACACGATGACCTTCTGAGAGGCATCAGCCAACTTGATGTATTCATCAAACTGGATGGTTATTTTCTTCGCTGTCACCTCAGTAGCTCCGTCTGCCGGTGTGGAACCGATAATGCGTGGAGGGTCGTCGTCATACCATCCTCCGTCAGGCTGACCCATACGGGCGCAGCTCGAAATGAGAAAAGAGAAATGAGAAATGAGAAATGCAATACACAGCATTTTCATGAACATTCTCACTGTCATCAACCTCTTTCCCAGGTTTATCAATTTCTCATTCTTCAATTTCATTTCTAATTCCTCATTACTCATTTCTCATTAAGTGCGAGAAGTTGCTCTATATGCTCACGCGAATTGCTCAAGCGAGGCACCTTATGCTGCCCTCCTAACTTGCCACGCATTTTCAGCCAGTCATTGAAAAGACCTTGACGTGCCTCTATCAGTTCGAGAGGCTGCAACGTGATGTTCTTAAAACGCTTGGCCTCATAGTCGCTGTTCACTTCCTGCAACTTCTGGTCGAGCAGTTGTGCAAACACCTTCAGGTCCTGTGGAGGCTTGGAGAACTCGATGAGCCATTGGTGGCGGCATTTCGCATTGGCATCCATAAACACAGGAGCTGCCGTATATTCCAACACCTCAGCACCCGTCTGCTGGCAGGCATAGCTGAGTCCCTGTTCCGCATTGTCCACAATGAGTTCCTCGCCAAAGGCATTGATGAAACTCTTGGTACGACCTGTGATGACAAACTTATAGGGATTGGTGGAAGTGAAGCGAACGGTGTCGCCAATCTTATAACGCCAAAGACCACACGAAGTGGAAATCAGCATAGCGTAATTCTTGTCTTTCTCGACACCCCAAAGCGGCACAATGTGCTCTCCTGTTTCGCAGGAGAGGTCCTCAAACTCATAGAACACCCCGTAATCCAACATCAGCAACATCGACTTGTCTGCAGGGTCGTCCTGCAGTCCGAAGAAGCCTTCGCTGGCATTATAGGTTTCCATATAGTGCATATTGGGCGACGTGATGAGTTGCTCGTACTGTTTACGATATGGCGTAAAGGCTACACCTCCGTGGAAGAACACCTCTAAGTTAGGCCATACCTCCTCCAAATGCGTCTTACCCGTGATTTCCATCATGCAGTTCAAGACTGACAACATCCAGGAAGGAACGCCCGAGATATTGGTCACATTCTTGTTCATCGCCTCACGGGCTATACGCTCTCGCTTGATTTCGAAATCTTCCAGCAAGGCTGTCTGCTTCTTGGGAACACGCACCAGATTGGCCAGGGGATTGATGTTCTCTATCAGGATAGCACTGAGGTCGCCCACCAAGGAACCTGGCAGATTATAGTTAGGCGCATGACTGCCTCCCAGTATCAGGGCTCGTCCGTCGAACAAACGACTCTTGGGATTATTTCTCAGATAGAGAGCCACCGAGTCGAAACCACCGGCATAGTGAATCTTCTGAAGACCTTCGGCACTGACAGGAATGAACTTCGACTTGTCGTTGGTGGTACCACTTGACTTGGCATACCATTTCACACGACCTTTCCACAGCACATCCGACTCCCCGTGGCGCATGCGGTCTATCTGTTCCTTCAACTCCTCGTAGGTGTTAACAGGACAATGCTTGATAAAGTCATCATAGCCTTTCATGGCACTAAAGGCATACTTCTTGCCATACTCCGTATTCTTGGCAGTCTGAACCAGATGGTTCAATACTCGGCGCTGCAACAGTTCACCTTGTGTCTGATGCTTCTCCAAGTCGCGCATACGAGGCTCAAAAACATATCGTACAAAACTTGTAATACTCATCGTTATATTCTATACAACGTGCAAAAATAATGTAATTCGGATGAACTACCAAATAATTTAATTATTTTTATTTGGTCTCAGCCTCAGCAAATGCCGCTTCTTCTGCCTCAGCAATAATTTCCTCGCGGGTCTTTTCGCGTGGAGTTGCTGTGATTTCATCAAGCGAGAACTCATCTTCTACATGCTGAGAACTGGGTTTCGGGCTTGCTGCTACAGGCTTTTCTTGATTAGTTTCCTCTTGGACCATAGCAAGTGCCTCGAAATCCTCAGGTACACTGACTGGCTCTTCCTCCATCTTGGTACGCTCGGCCTTTGCCCCAAAAATGGCATCAATAAACTGAGGCTCACGACGCAGGCGCTGCAGGGTTTCCTTACTGGCGAGTTGCTGACTCTCCTTCTTGGAATAGCCCTTTCCGGAACAGCCCTCCACACCTTCTATCAGTACTTGATAGAGGAAAACGGGACTGTTGTGCTCGTCGAGCTTCTGCTCCAACTGACGATATTCCAGTTTGACACGGTTTTTCTGACTCCATTCCAAAAGCTTCGACTTGAAGTTAACTTCCTTATAGGCTACCTTGTCGATATTGATCAACTGTTTCAGGATGCGCTTCTCCATGAATTTCATGCAGGCGCTATAGCCTCTGTCAAGATAGATCGCACCCACCAATGCCTCGAAAGCATTGCCTCCCATATAACTATTGTGCGATGTAGCCTGACCAGACATCGTGACCATTTCAGTGATTCCCATCTCCTTGGCGAGCTTACCCAGTGTTTCACGCTGTACCAACTTGGAACGCGCATTGGTGAGAAAACCCTCACGCTTTCCTTCAAAATGGCGAAATACGATATCGCCTACCACTGCGTCGAGGATGGCGTCACCCAGAAACTCCAGTCGCTCATTGTTCAGCGGACGACCTTTCTCGTTGCGCTTTTTGACGCTCTTATGCATCAGCGCCTGCTTATAAAGCTGGATGTTTCGGGGATAGAAGCCTAAGACACGGTATAAAGAAGAATAAAGCTCCTTCTCCTTGCGGAAAGGGAGCCTTATCCTATCGATAAAGTTCGAATTATTCAGCATACTTCTTGAATACTACACAAGCGTTGTGGCCTCCGAAACCGAAGGTGTTGCTGAGTCCTGCACGTACCTCACGCTTCTGTGCCTTGTTGAAGGTGAAATTCAGGTTGTAATCGATTTCCTCGTCCTTGTCATCCTCCTCATGATTGATTGTTGGAGGAATGATGTCGTTCTTGACAGCCAACAGGGTAGCCATAGCCTCAACAGCTCCGGCAGCTCCCAGCAGGTGACCGGTCATTGACTTGGTCGATGAAATGTTCAATTCAAAAGCGTGCTGGCCGAATACTTCCTTAATAGCCTTAGCCTCGGAAATATCACCAACGTGAGTTGATGTGCCATGAACATTGATATAGTCAATATCCTCGGGCTTCATACCGGCATCTTCCAATGCGTTCTGCATCACAAGCTTGGCACCGAGTCCCTCAGGGTGAGAAGCGGTGATATGGTGAGCATCGGCACTCATACCGGCACCAACCATCTCGCCATAGATCTGTGCACCACGAGCCTTGGCATGCTCCAGTTCCTCGAGAATCAGACAGCCTGCACCCTCACCCATGATGAAACCATCACGGCTGGCACTGAATGGACGACTGGCTTTCTCGGGCTCGTCATTACGAGTGGAGAGGGCGTGCATGGCGTTGAAACCGCCTACACCTGTCTCACAAATAGCTGCCTCGGCACCACCAGCCACAATCACGTTAGCTTTGCCCAGACGAATCAGGTTGAAGGCGTCAGCCAATGCATTTGAAGAAGAAGCACAAGCTGAAGATGTGATATAGTTGGGACCATGGAAACCATACATGATAGAAATCTGACCTGCAGCAATGTCGGCAATCATCTTAGGGATGAAGAAAGGATTGAACTTTGGACCATCCTCACGATGTACACCATAATAGCTGACCTCTTCCTCGAAAGTCTTGATACCACCGATACCAACACCAAAAACCACACCAATGCGGTTCATGTCTTCAGCATCCAGATCCATCTTGCTATCCTCGACGGCCTGCTTGGCAGCGATGATGGCAAGCTGGGTATAACGGTCCATCTTGCGGGCTTCCTTACGGTCGATAAAATCAGTTACATTCAGATTCTTAACTTCGCAGGCAAACTGCGTCTTGAACTTAGAGGCATCGAAAAGGGTAATCGGTGCTGCACCACTCTTACCTGCTAACATGTTTTCCCAAGTCTCCTTAGGATTGTTTCCAAGTGGTGTAACGGCTCCAAGTCCTGTTACTACTACTCTTTTTAATTCCATAATTTAAGGGAATAGTGAAAAAGGAAAAGTGAAAAATTTGCTACCGCACTCCATAGTGAAATGAAATGGGGGTAGCAAATTTTTCACTATTCACTTTTCCTTTTAACTTTTATTTTGCGTTCTCCTCGATGTATGCGATAGCATCACCAACGGTAGCAATCTTCTCAGCCTTGTCGTCGGGAATAGAAATACCGAACTCCTTCTCGAACTCCATGATGAGCTCTACTGTATCCAATGAATCAGCACCAAGGTCGTTAGTGAAACTTGCCTCTGGCTTTACTTCTGCTTCGTCAACACCAAGTTTGTCTACGATAATTGCCTTTACTTTGCTTTCAAATTCTGACATAATTTTGTTCTTTAAAATGTTAATAAAATGATTTCTTTTTCAAATGTGCGCGACCACAATCGTGGCTTAGCGGGTGCAAAGTAACGAAAAATTAATGAATTACGCAAATTATTTACATAAAAAAGCATCTTTGATTGCACAAACCACTATAAACTGTGCATCATTTGCTGCAAAAAGGGGGTCATTTTGACACCTCTACACGTCAAAACGCTCCCTTCGAAGTGGATAATGATTACGTAAATATTCGAAATCTGAAGGGTTAGCCTTTAGTGCCGCGCTGTCTGTCAGGGGATTATAAAGTTCCAAAGGATTGCCGGTATAATGGAAACTGGAAGGCAACTTGGGTGGCAACACTTTTTCTGGTACCGGCAAACGGAAATGTTGACAAAGAGCTTCTATCACCATATTGTCGGCATTGGCCTTACCGTCAGCCGAATAACCTGCTATATGAGGAGTGCCGATGAAGACGCGCTGGAGTAAATCGAGATTCAACAGGGGTTCTCCCTCCCATACGTCGAGAACGGCGTCACGCACCCTTCCCTCCTGCAGCGCTGCCAACAGGGCGATATTATCAACTACTCCTCCCCGGCTTGTATTTATTATATAAGGTATAGGAGGCAACTGTCTGAAAAAATGCTCGTCAGCCAAATGCCAGGTGGCATACTGTCCTTCACGGGTCAGCGGTACATGGAAAGTAATGACGTCTGCCTGCTGTGCTATTTCCTCCATCGAGACGAAATCTGAATGACCTAATGGTGGGTCGCATACCAACACGCACATTCCCAACCTCTCTGCCACCTTCCTCACTTTAGCACCCACATGTCCGCAACCCACGATACCGATGGTTGACTGCTGAAGCGAGAGTCCCTTCTCCTGCGCTAAAAGCAGCAGGGCTGATTCCACATACTGAGCCACAGACGAGGCATTACACCCGGGACAACTCGTCCACTGAATACCAGCCCGTTCAAGATAAGGGGCATCAATATGGTCGAAACCTATCGTTGCCGTTGCCACAAACTGCACTTTGCTGCCCTTCAGCAAAGCCTCGTCACAACGAGTACGGGTACGAACTATCAGGGCATCGGCATCCCTCACATCAGCAGCACTGATAGAAGCACCACTCAGCGCCACCACTTCATCAGCCAAGAGATGCAGTTTCTCTTGGATAAAAGGTATCTTATCGTCAACAACTATCTTCATATTGGGCACAAAGATACAAAATATATTTAAATTATGAACTATGAATTATGAACTATGAACTATTTTTCGTATCTTTGCAACCAAACAAAACAAAATATAGAAATGTCATTTACAAGAAAAGCTAATGAAATTTTCTGTCAGGCGATTCGTGACTATCACCTCAAGGACAATGTAGATACACCCATCTCCAATCCTTACGAGCATGGAACTATCGAATATGACCTCTACTCAAAATGCTGGATTGACACCGTTCAGTGGCATTTGGAGGACATCATCCGCGATCCGCACATCATACCTGTAGATGCATTAGACCTGAAGCGCCGCATTGACCGCAGTAATCAGGACCGCACTGATTTGGTAGAACAGATTGACTCCTATTTCCGTCAGCTCTATCAGAATGTGAAGCCACTTCCTGATGCCCGTCTGAACACGGAGAGTCCTGCCTGGGCTGTTGACCGTCTCTCGATTCTCGCCCTGAAGATTTGGCACATGCAGGAACAGGTGGATCGCAAGGATGCTGATGCTGCCCACATTCAGAAATGCCAGGCAAAACTGGACGTTTTGAAAGAGCAGCAGGTGGACCTCAGCACATCTATCGACCAATTGCTGGAAGACATTGAGGCTGGACGCAAGTATATGAAGGTATATCGCCAGATGAAGATGTATAACGATCCTTCCACCAATCCTATCCTTTATAAGAAATAAGAGAGATGAAGACAGACCACATTCTCATCATCCGCTTTTCGGCGCTTGGCGACGTAGCTATGCTGGTGCCCGTGGTCTATTCCCTAGCCCATCAGTATCCCGATGTACGTATTACGGTACTAAGTCGCAGCTATGCCCGCCCTTTCTTCGACGGACTGGCGCCTAATGTGGGATTTATGGAGGCCGACCTGAAGCGTGAGTATCACGGCATCAAGGGGCTCAATGCACTCTTCCGCCGATTGGCAGCCAAGCAGTTCACCCATGTTGCCGATATGCACAGTGTGCTCCGTTCGGAATTCTTGAGAATGCGTTTCAACTTAGGCTCTTACAAGGTGGCTCATATCAATAAGCACCGCAAAGGGCGCAAACGGCTGACTGCATCTGTCAACAAGCAGCTCATCCAACAGCCTACCCCCTTCCAGAACTATGCTGATGTGCTGGCCCGACTGGGCTACCCCATTGAACCCGAGTTCCACTCCATCTTCCCTGATGAAGGAGGCGACCTGAGTTTATTGCCTGAGAACGCTCAACTCTCAACTCTTAACACTCAACTTAACATCGGCATTGCTCCCTTTGCTGCCCACGAGGGAAAGATTTATCCTCCCCAACTGATGCAGCAAGTGATTGAGCAACTCACGAAGAAATATCCTGAGGCCAATATCTTCTTGTTTGGTAAGGGTGAGCGTGAAGACAAGCAGTTTACTGAGTGGTGCTCCCTATATAAACAATGTGTCTATGTTAAGCAACATTTGGAGACCATCAAACAGGAACTCATCCTGATGAGTCATCTCGACGTGATGCTCTCCATGGACTCAGCCAATATGCACCTGGCCTCACTTGTGGCCACACCAGTGGTCAGCGTCTGGGGAGCCACCCATCCCTATGCGGGATTCATGGGATGGAACCAGGGTACTGAGAATGCCATTCAGGTGCCACTCCCTTGTCGCCCCTGCAGTATCTACGGACAGAAACCCTGTCGCCGAGGCGACTATGCTTGCATGAACCGTATTGCTCCCTCGATCATCGTGGAGCACGTCGTTCAGATAATATCAAATAAAAATGTCTAACTAAACAAAACCTTTAATTATGAAGAAGTACATTTGTGACGTATGTGGTTATGTGTATGACCCCGCAGTAGGTGACCCTGACAGTGGCATTGAGCCAGGAACAGCTTTCGAGGATATTCCCGATGATTGGGTATGCCCCGTCTGCGGAGTGGGAAAAGACGATTTCTCTGCCGAGGAATAAACGAAGGAAAACAAACTATGACAACGGGAGTCTTACGGTGAAACGTGAGCCTCCCGTATAGTTTTTGTCTATCTCTATATCACCACCCATCAGACGTGCCTGACGCCTGCTGAGATAGAGACCCAAACCCAGTCCCTCGCTAAAGGCACTCAGCTTGGTGAACATCGTGAAAATACGTTCGTAGTCTTCAGGCAAAACACCTTGTCCTGTGTCGCTGACGCTGAACTCCACCCATTGGGCATCCTGCTGACGACAATGCAGAGTAATATTGCCTACTTTTGTAAATTTATTGGCATTCTCCAATAATTCACGAAGAATCATCCGCAAACTCTCACGATGAGTCTTGATGCAGAACGTGTCAGACACCTTGGTTTCCATACTCATGCTGACAGTGGCTGGGTATCTGAGTATGACACTGTCCATCACCTCCTGACAAAATGCATTACAAGCCACCTGGTCAGTACGCTCTATCTTTGTACATTCTTCTAAGGCAGAGATGGTCAGAAGATTGCTGATAATAGTCTGAATGTCCTGACTGTTTTGCAGGATACCGGTTGAGATGGACTCGATATCCTCGTCCAAAAGCATCTCGCAGTCATTCTGCAATACTTGTGCAAAACCTCCGATAATGTTCAGCGGGGTGCGTATCTGGTGAGTCAAATCCTGTATGAACTCCGTCTTCTTGCGGTCGGCCTCCTCAGCTTTACTCTTGGCAACAACCAGTTCTTCGTTGCGCTGTTCGGTTTCTGCTTTCACCTTTCTCAGGTCTGTCACATAACCCGTGATAGACTCCTGCATGGTGGCAAAGGCATTCTGCAGTTGTCCTATCTCGTCCACCCTGTCGGTCTTAGGCAACTGATGGTCGAAATCAGCCTGCGCCATGTTGTGGGCTTGGCGAACCAACAGACGGAGCGGGCTGACGGCCTGACGCGACAATACATAACAGAAGGCGAGCATCAGAATCAGTCCGAAGAGAAGAATAGAGACGACGATTAAGATAAGGTGGCGATAACCCCTGAAGATGTCACGCTCAGGACAAACAATACATACCGTCCAACCAGCACGCTGCAGCGATTTGCGAAGTACCAGACAGTCTCTGCGCTCCAAATCCTTTTCACTGGCATTCTGATTACCCGAAGCAATGAGGTGTCCATCCTTTCCAATCAACAGATAGAAGGAGTGCGGATAGGGTGTCTCCTGGGCGAGAATCTCCGACATTCGGGGCTGGGAAAGATCGACGGAAATGACTCCCACCTTTCGTCCGTCAGGGGTGACAAGGGGTTTGCAGTATGAGGCTATCATTTCTGTGTCGTAAGCCCCCTCACCACTGTCGTAATCATAGAAGGGGTCTATCCAACAAGCCTTTTGCGTCTTCATCGGCTCTTGATACCATAACATCTCGAAATAACTGTAGTCGTCGTTACCCTCCTGTTCCGTTTCGATATGTCCATCCTCATTTGAGGAATAGGCAGAGAAATATTTTCCCATCCCCTGGAAAAAATCCGGCTCCATAGCAATACTGCATCCATAGAGGTTGGGGTTGAGTTCCAATATACGCCTTGAATAAGCAAACAGGGAATCAGGCTGAAGGTTGCGCACCACCACCCAGTCGGTATTGTTGGTGGCCACCTCCACCTCGTCGAGGAGTCCTTCCAATCGCAACGATGTGTTGTCGAGTGCCTTTGAAGCCTCTTCAATGGCAGCCTGATGCACTGAAGTACTGGAACGGTAATAGAGGAATGCCATTGTCACGAAGAAGATGATAGCAGTACACCCCATAATGCTGAGACTCAGTCGGAGGGAGAGGGAGTTTCGGATATATCTCAGAATGGCTTTCATGACGCATCCTCCTTTCTCTGTGGACGAATCTCCTCGCGTGCAGCCTTGAGCAACTGATCCAACAGACGGGTTACTTCTGCCGTCTCCTCAGTCACTTTAGCAGTCATAGCCTGCAACGCCTCGTTGCTGGTGGTCTGATATTCGTCATGAATGGTTTGTGCAATACCGGATATCCGCGATATCGGCTCAGCCATCTGTCCTGTCATGTGATGGAGCACTGCCGTCTTCATGTGCTCGTCTTCTTTGGCCAGTTCGTAGGCTTCCTCTAATTCCTTGTTGCGAAGTTCAAGATTCTCCGTTTCCTGGCGCACCTCGCTGACATAGCCTGCCAGTGATTGCTGCATGGTTCGGAAACTATTTTCCAAGCGCCCTATCTCGTCCGTTCGGTGACTCTCTTGCACACTGCCCGTGAAGTGTGCATCGGCAACGCGCTTGGCTGAATGGGCCAAATGTTTGAGTGGAAGGAGATTTTTGCGAATCACCGTTCTGGTGAAGATGAGCAGGAGCAGAATACCCACTATAGAAATCACCAGAACTGCATTCCTCAGACGCACATACTCTGATATGATATCACTGCTCGGACAAATGATGGCAACACTCCAGTCGGTCTTCTTAAACGGCTTGTAGAACACAAAGCATTCCTCGCCGTCAATCGTCAAAACCTTATATCCGCTCTCGCCTGCCAACATTGCCTTACCCAGTTCAGACATAGCAGAGTCGGGACCTTCCAGCGTCTGGGTAAAGATGGTTTCATAGAACAGCTTGGTACTGTCCGGATGAACGAGATAGGTGCCACCCTTGCCCAACAGGATACTATAGGAGTGGGGATAGGGCTTGGCTGCCGATACAGTATCGGAGAACCAGTCCAGACAGATATCCACAGAGAAAGTACCTACCGTTTCTCCCTTCTCGTTGTGAATAGGCTGGCTATAAGAAGAAAAGACGTCCTTGACCACAATTCCGTCAGTAGCATCTTCTAAGAACGGTTCTATCCAATAGGGACGGTTAAGCAACTTGGGTATCAGATACCAGTCCATATAGTGATACTGGTATCTGTCGTTGCCTTCGTTCTCGGTCTGTATGCTGTCACCGTCATTATAGGAATAAGCTGAGAAATAACGGCCTTTCTCCTTAAAGAAGAATGGCTCGAAGGATATGCTACAACCCGTCAGTTCCGGATTATCCACCAACACCTGCCGGCTCATGTCGAACATCATATCAGGATTGTCCAAGTTATGTTCGATATTGAATAGCATATTATTGGCAGCCACCTCCACCCTATGCAGCGTATTATCGATATGCAACACGGTACTCTCCAAAGTTTTGCTGGCCTTACCCAACGCCTCGTCCCTCACCACTTCGCGCGTCTCAGAGAACATCAGACTGAATGCCGCCACGAAGATGGCAGTAACTATCAGCGTCACCCATATACTGAGACGCATAGACAGCGAACGGCGTATTCTTCCTATTATACTCTTCATCGGCCCATCAGTTCTTCGTAGGTTACCTGGCGGCTAATGATGCCGCTTTCACGCATCAGGCGACTCGCCTTCTCCACCATGTCGCGACGTAACTTGAATTCGCGCTTTTTCGAATCACGGTCTATCTGCAGGCGCAACACTTCCTCCAACATCAGCCGTTGCATGGTACGATTGGTGGGGGCACTGTGTTTGCGCACATATTTCATCACTATGTCCAAAGCCTCGTCGGGATGCCGGGCAGCCCACTCCCACCCCTTTCTGCTGGCGCGGGCAAACCTCCTGCATTGCTCCCGGTGGGTGCGGTAATACGCTGGGGTCACATAAACACCATGTTCCTGTATGTTATACCCATGCTCACTGAAACGATAGACATTCTCTCTTGTCAACTTGAACCCAGACTGCAACAGCTGATAATACTCATTATAACTCAAAGCTATCATCGCATCAACAGCGCCGGAGAGGAATAGATTAACCTGACTGGTGAAACGCACCCATTCGGAATTCATCTTTTCCTTCTTATCCAATATAAAAACGATATAGTTGAGGTCGGTATTGAAGACCGCCACCTTCTTGCCCCTCAACTTCAAAGGGTCATTATTCCAACGTGATATCAGCAAATTACTGTTATTCATCGACTCCTGGAAGATATTCACCATAGGAATACCTTGCGACGTAAGGTCGATAGCTGTCATCAGCGTCAGCATCACTCCGTCAGACTTTTCATCTTGCAGACGTTGCAGCAACGATGTTGTCAGCGACGGATGCTGTATGACTACATCAAGCCCCTCGGCACGATAGAAACCCTTTTCCTTGGCAATGTAATAACCAGCAAACTGCGCCTGTGCTGTCCACGACGTAGTAAACACGAACTGTTCAGCCCATGACGGAAGGGACGCGAATAGCATAAGTCCCAACAATGCCTTTCTGATGCTACATAGTTTCAAGTGCCTTTAGTTAGATTGCCACAAAGATACGAAAAAAAGACAAATAAACAACCAAAATAGCAAACTTTTCATACGAAATAGAGAAAAAAACAAAATCTTTCATCACATTTGCATACTTTTTTATATCTTTGCAACATTATCAGTAACAAATTTAAAACTATAACAACTATGAAGAAAGTAACACTTATTGCCCTGATGGCCTTGATAAGCATTGGTTGTCAAGCTCAACAAACTTTAGACGTTTATAAAAATGTACCATTACCACCTATGGATGGAATAACATTGATAACAGTCAATAAAGCTAAGTTTAATATCTATGCTAAGCCCAATGGTAAAAGACGGGCTCAACCATGGGGAGCTCCTGGAGAGTTAATTACTAACGATGGTCCATCATTGTTTGGGGCAAAGATGCATCCATCAGGTTGGGCATATATTTTCGAAGGCAGTGAGTCTGGATTTGCAAGTCCCAAAGATTTCCATAAATCAAAACTGACTCCCTTTGAACCCTGGATGTTCAATACTGCTGAGGCTGCTTTCAATGACGGACATAATATCATCACATGGCGAATAGGCAACAACAAACCTACAGGCCTAGCTTTGAAAATATGGGGTCAAGAAAAGTCAAAGCAGCTTTTTGGAATTGGACGAATCAAGGATAATTCTCTTGTCGTTATCTTGCATAGCGTTTATATCAATCCAAAATATCAAGAAGCACAAAGTACTATTAAGGTTAATCAAAAGAAGGATGAGTCTGATAATGTATACTTTGAAGTCATCTATGGAAAGAATAATGCTGTTAATACCAATCGTGGCATCCGCTTGAATTTGGAAACTATTCCCGAAGAGGTTCTTGCTAAAATATTCTTGCCTGCTAGTGAATATCTTGGTGAATATCGTGAAATCGTAAAGGATTGGAAAAGCATTGAGTATAACCAGTGGGACGGTATCGATTATTACAATGACGCAGTTAATGCAGAACTGATGTCGGCTCCTTATGTTAAAATCACGAAACAACGCACGCATATGGAATTCCTTGGAATTGAAATGGGAGGCGATCCTGCACAGTTTATACAGGCTTTGCGACAGAAAGGTTTCAAAGATGGTAGCGGTTTCAGCCAGGACAAGACTCAGGTCTTCCTCAGTGGTATGGTCTATGGCATGCAGTCTGAAATTTGTGTCTATACAGAAAACAATCGTGTGAATTCTGTTTCCATTATTAATATGGTCAACAGCAAAACAGCCGCTATTAATCGTTGCAACAGGTTCAAAAAAGAAATGGCAACCACCTATGGCACAGGAGCAAAGTGGAAAACTCTTTATGAGGGTGCCGCAGAACTCAAACTGCCTTATGGAACCGCTAAGTACCAATATGGCATGTTCGACTCTGGTGTCTATGAATTGTCTATGTATATTATTGATGAAGGCTAATAATAACCTACCATAATTAATAAAACAATGAAGAAACTATTTTTCCTGTTCGGGATGATGTTGTTGTGCCTCAATGGTATGGCACAAACACCCCATCTTGATTTTCTAGGGCTATCTATGAACGAGCGTTTGGACATCTTTATGCAGAAACTGCGTGGTATGGGATTTGTCGGTAAATATGATGAAGACTTTTCTGGTGGGGCCGTAGGCACTGAGATGAAAGGATCTTATAAGGGTAAACCTGTAAAATTGACTTTTTCTATGGCACGTAAGAGTAAGGTGGTGTCCGATGTATATATGACACTTGACAAGCCAAATGTCACCGAAGCTGAAGCACGTGCGGTATTTAAAACATGGAAGCAATTTCTTGTACCTAGCCCAGGACCTTTACTGAGAATAGATAACAAGCGAACTCACGATTATACTGAACAGGTATTAAGTAAAATTAATACAGATATCGGCCAAGTCTCTCTATATTTCGGATATTCGAAGAAAGGTGGTGCGAAAAAAGATATCCATGTATATATTAACTTTAATGATACACAGAACTTTGCCACATTAATGACAGAAGAATGGGACAATTCTGATGACGGAAATGAAAGAAACGAAGGAAATCAAGTGGATCAAAATAAAGAAGTAACCCAAATATCACAATTTAATAAGGGAGAAACTATCATAGTAGAACCACCATTCCCTCCCAATGAGGTTATAACAATTATTTCTACTTTTATACCAATAGGAAATGGTAACGAAAGAGGAAAAGAAACCAACAATGGATATAACAACAATAGGAATGAAAAAGGTAATAATCCCAAACCAATACCAGGCCCATTGCCAACCCCCAAGCCTCATCATTGGGGACAAGTAAAAGTTGAAACTGACACTACTGACGTACTGATAGAAATCAACGGCATTGATTTCATTCGACATTTGTTCTTTACCAACGATTACAATAAGGTAAAAGAATTGATTTTATCAACACCTTCTTTATCTTTTAAGAAAAAAGAAGAAAAGAAAGACAGGTTCATTGCCGACCATACAGAAGGCGACTTCGAGAATTTTTATATGTCTCGTAAAGACAAGAAAAGTAATAATATCGATGTAATGCGCATCACTTTAAATAAATGGGATGAAAAAGAGATTATTAATTATTTAATTAGTATGGGTTATCACGAGACTGGTAAAGAAGAGAGAGACATATTGGGAGATCCTTACATTAACCGTAGGTTCTCGAATGGAGATGAGAGTCATTATATAGAGTTCGTCCATATCAAAATGGCAAGTCCTATTAAATCAATTATTTTTAACAGAAAATAAAACCTATGAAAAAAAATGTTTTATCAATAATGGCTGCAGCCCTACTGATAGTAGGTCTGACAGCATGCGGTGATGGCTCAAAACCATTCAAAGAGTATGTGGATTATTCTTATGAATATGCAGTAGAGGTCATGGAAAACCCTGACATACTAAAGGACGAGGATAGAATAAAGTCGATGGTTGAGAAACTGAATAAACTTCAACACAAATTGAACGGGAAAACCATTAAGGTTGAAGTTGAAGATGGACTTGGCTATGAACTGCTGTCAGGTGAAGGCAAGATAGAAAATGTAGATATGAGAGGAGGCCTGTTTGAGTTCGATATCACTGCTGATGCAAAGAAGATTGGCGACGGACCTGGTACTTTAATGGGGGTAATATGCGATGAAGAAGGTGGTGAGTTGTATGCTCAAACCGTTAATATAAAACAAAAGGAGAATGAAAATCCACAGTTTAAATACTATGTCAAAGTTCAGAAAGAGGGTCTCTTCTTTTTTGGCGATGCTACGAAATTGGTCATTATGAAAATGGATGCCCAGAAAAGAGACGGTATCTTAAAAATCAATAATAAAAGAATCGATAACATCATTGCCAAACTCAAAGGAGAGAAAGTTGAAGAAGATAGCAACACTGAAGCTGAGGATGGTGGCATAGTATTCTATGGTAAACTTGAATCTATTGAGGTTGGTAAGCCTATGCCAAGCCTTCCTCAAAGTGTAAAAGGACTTTATGACAAGTTTGACCACAAGACAATAGAACATGAAGATGAGATGGATGGTCCTTGGACGGAGGATTACTATCTGTTCACAAAAGATAGCAAGGAAATCTTCCGTGCAAATATCTTCGAAGGAAAGGTTTTCTCTATCCGCTTGTTAAGTGGAGCTACGTTCATCAAGACTCCAGACGGATTTTCTGTTGGCTCTTCTGCACGTAAACTGTTCAAAGAGGTTCCTATGGAATGGCAAAACTATTTTGACGGAGAAGCTTTTGGCACAAATGGGCGTTATTCTTATTATGTAAATTCTAACGATCTGATAAAGACAGATATCCCGCATAAAGTTGAGCATTTAAAACAAGATGCAAAGATTACGGGTATTGTGTATCAATAATGGTATTATCATCTACTCCCAACACTGGCAGGAAGTACTGTTAGATAAGACAGTCATTATTAATAACTGCCAATACCTCCCTCAATTGCCAAAGAAGCCATTATTTATAAGGGTTTCGGCGAGGGAGGTCTGTAAAGATATTTTGAAATGGGAAGACTGCTGCCGTCTAAAAATGGCAGATTGCCGATAATAAGGGCATTTTTACGCGTAGGCCTACAAAAAAATTTTTCCTCGCCTGCCAGAATATTTTTTTTTCCTTAATGCTCACAATTTTTCCCCTTAATGGGAACAATTGTTAGGATTAATAGGTTTTTGGGAATGTAAAGAAATTTTTTCGCTTCCCGATTAACGGGATTGCTCAACCCTATTGAACTTATCCACCATCACCATACCTACGAGGATGAGGAGGGTGCCGATGAGGAAATAGATGGTGATTTGCTCGGAGAGGATGAGCCAGGCAAAGATGATGGTGGTGACGGGATTGAAATAAACATAGTTGGTGGCTACTACTGCCCCCAACTTTTTTAATACCCAATTCCAAGCCAGGAAACAGAGCATGGAGGCTAC
>JAEEGF010214158.1_pt1 | contig 19350 bp, 10 predicted proteins | sample 9134171 | NCBI WGS metagenome assembly JAEEGF01 (sample SAMN16246542, study PRJNA631951) | gut metagenome | biome: gut microbiome; feature: rumen; material: AP-attached | host: Bos | place: Iran: Karaj | collected 2018-10
CAAGCTCAGCTGCTGCCTTCTTGGAAGTTCTGGACTTGAAGGTATCTGTAAGATCTGCATCGATTCTTGCGAATCGGATCTTGTTCTCGTTCTTGGACTCCAGCTGCTGCATGAAAGGCACATCAATGTTGTGGTTCATGATGAAGGCTTCCATCTTCTGTGCCTTGAACATCTTGATGTACTGGCTCTGCTGCTGTTCATCGGTTACATAGTAGATGGTGCGTGGCTCCTTGTCCTCTTTGTCAGAAGATTCTGTGCTCTCACCTTCCTTGACTGTATTGCCCTCTGAATCCACAACCTCAGCCTCGACCTTGTTGCCGTTCTCATCGGTGGCGCTTTCCTTAGCTGCCTCCTCCTCGGCTGTCTTGTTGATCTGAAGAGCCTCGGGAGTAGTGAGGTACTTGCCATCAAGGTTCTTGAAGAGGATGTAGTCTGTCATCTTCTCACAGAACTTGTCGTCTCTGAGGCACCCGTACTTGATGAAGGGACTGATGTCATCCCAGTACTTGTCGTAGTTCTCCTTGTCTGTCTTGCACAATCCGGCAAGCTTCTCAGCAACCTTCTTGCTGATGTACTCAGAGATCTTCTTGACAAAGCCGTCGTTCTGAAGAGCGGATCTTGATACATTAAGCGGAAGGTCAGGACAATCGATAACGCCCTTGAGCAGCATCAGATACTCGGGAATAACCTCCTTGATGTTGTCGGCAATGAATACCTGGTTGTTGTAGAGCTTGATGGTTCCCTCTATGGACTCGAACTCCATGTTGATCTTGGGGAAGTAAAGGATTCCCTTTAAGTTGAAGGGATAGTCCATGTTCAGATGTATCCAGAATAAAGGCTCCTTGAAGTCCCTGAATACCTTTCTGTAGAACTCCTTGTACTCCTCATCAGTGCAGTCCTTGGGGGTCTTGGCCCAAAGGGGATGGATATCGTTAAGAAGCTGAGGCCTTCTCTTTATCTTGTACTCAAGCTCAGGCTCCTCAGTCTCGCCTTCCTTCTTCTCAGGGTGAACCTCCTCTATTACAGTGTCGGAGTCAAGCTTCTCGCTGGCCTTGATGGTCTCGGTACCCTCCTCGTTCTCCTTTGAAAGATAGATCTCGTAAGGCATGAAGGAACAGTACTTCTGGATAACCTCCCTGGCCTTGTACTCGTTGCAGAACTCAAGACAGTCTTCAGACAGATGAAGAGTAACTGTTGTTCCAACCTCACTCTTGTCACCATCTTCCATCTCAAAGTCAGAACCGCCGTCGCAGGTCCAGTGAACTGCCGGGCCTCCCTTGCAGGAAAGTGTGTCAATATCTACAGAATCAGAAACCATGAAAGTTGAGTAAAAGCCCAGTCCAAAGTGACCGATGATCTGGTCTGCATTGGCCTTGTCCTTGTACTTGTTAAGGAAGTCTGTAGCGCCGGAGAAAGCCACCTGGTTGATGTACTCCTCTACCTCCTCGGCTGTCATACCGATACCGTTGTCCACGATCTTGATGGTCTTGTCCTTGTCATTAAGAAGGATGTCAACTCTGGGCTTGTAGTTCTCGGGAAGCTCGCACTCACCCATCATGTCCATCTTGCGGATCTTGGTGATGGCATCGCAGGCATTTGAGATTACTTCTCTGTAAAAAATATCATGATCCGAATATAACCATTTCTTGATTATAGGGAACATGTTCTCGCTGTTGATTGAAAGATTACCTTTTTTTGAAGCCATAATTCTCACTCCTTTATCAGAAATATTCCGTACTCCATCGTACAAAGTCAAGTTTAATTCCGCCGGTGACAAAAGTCAATAAAAAATTAGCACTCACCAAAAGTGAGTGCTAATAAAATCATCTATATGTACTTATCAGCTCTGCTCAACCCTGACTACACTGGGGGTTCCCTCTGCAAGCTCCACACTTAAGTTGAGTTTTCCTCCAAGGTTGGTGCTCATCTTGCCGATGCTGTTGCCGCCGACAAAGACGCTGTACTCTGTATTCTCCATAAGTCCCAGGGTGATCTGCGCATCATTATCTCCCTCAACGGTGAACTCCACGCCGCCTTCTGTCTCCTTGAAGCCTGTCACAGCTGTTCCCGGTACTGACTCGTATACAAAGTTCTCATCCTTTTCAAGCTTCGTGATATCCTTGTAGGTCTTAACCTTAAGGATATTACCATTGTGTTCAAAATTCTCCAGCTTCTTTTTCTCAGGAAGCTTGTAATTGCCAAAGCTGATACTTCCATCGCTCTCAGCTCTGATCAACTGCTCTACGACAGCCATAATGACCCTCCTAATAAATGAAAAGTGTATAATTACAAAATTATTATATCCCACACTCAAATATTTTAATATAAAATTTTAATAATATTTTGATATGATATACAGGGACTCAAAGTCACAAGGTTTTCATGCTGGCATGATAAACCTTGTGACCTTGAGGCCCGCCGAGACATGAGGAATTAGTGGGGCAGGGGCCCCGCGGTTTCCGAATGGCTCGCAGGATTGCGAGAGCGCAAAGCGCGGAGCAATCCGTATATCATAATACATATCAACAGGAAACAAATGGATTGCGAGAGCGCATTGCGCGGAGCAATCCGTATATCATTTGGAAAAAAGTGGGAGGAGGCACCATGGCCACAAAAATTAAAACCGTCTTTTTCTGCCAGAGCTGCGGATATGAATCATCGAAATGGATGGGACAGTGTCCCGGCTGCAGGCAGTGGAATACATTTGTAGAGGAACCGGTCCGCAAACCTGCTTCCAGCACTAAGGGAGTATCCGCCTCAGCAGGCACTGCTGCCGCTTCCCGTCCCAGGACCATATCCGAGATCGAGATGAACGAGGAGGACCGCTACGACACTCATATGGGAGAGCTCAACAGAGTTCTGGGGGGAGGTCTGGTAAAGGGCTCTCTTATCCTGGTGGGCGGAGATCCCGGTATAGGAAAGTCCACTATTCTTTTGCAGGTAGCAGGGAATATCTCTTCAGATCAGAAAGAGGTTCTTTATATATCAGGTGAGGAATCGCTGCAGCAGATAAAGCTTCGCGCCAATAGAATAGGCAATTTCAACAACTGCCTCAGATTCATGTGTGAGACCAACCTGGACACCATAGAGAGCACCATAGAAAGTGCAAAGCCACAGGTGGTCATCATAGATTCCATTCAGACAATGTACAATGAATCGGTCTCCTCTGCCCCGGGCTCCGTATCCCAGGTAAGAGAATCCACTTCGGTGCTTCTAAGGATAGCCAAGAGCCTTGGCATATCAGTATTCATCGTGGGGCATGTTACCAAGGAGGGACAGGTTGCAGGACCGAGAGTGTTAGAGCACATGGTTGATACCGTCCTGTACTTTGAGGGCGACCGTCACGCCTCCTACAGGATACTGAGGGCTGTCAAGAACCGCTTCGGCTCCACCAACGAGATCGGAGTATTTGAGATGCAGGAAAAGGGCCTTGTGGAAGTTACTAACCCCTCAGAGTTCATGCTGGAGGGTCGCCCCAAGGACGCCAGCGGCTCCATAGTCACCTGCTCCGTCGAGGGCACAAGACCCATCCTCACAGAGGTGCAGGCTCTTGTCACAAGGACCAGCTTCGGCTTTCCCAGACGTCAGGCCAACGGAACGGATTTTAACAGGGTAAACCTGCTGATGGCAGTTCTGGAAAAGCGCATAGGTCTTCAGATGGGCGAATATGACGCCTATGTCAATCTTGCGGGAGGCATGAAAATAGCAGAGCCCTCGCTGGATCTGGGCGTCTGCCTTGCACTCATTTCAAGCTTCAAAAACAAACCAATAGGCGACAGCATCATCGCCTTTGGAGAGGTGGGCCTCTCCGGCGAGGTGCGATCCGTCAGCATGGGGGATGCAAGGGTTTCCGAAGCCAAAAAGCTCGGCTTTACCACCTGCATCGTACCAAAGGCCCTTGAGAAAAAACTAAAGGCATCCATCAAGGATATCGAGATAATAGGCGTCTCCTCAGTGGCAGACGCCATGAAGCTCCTGTGAGAGGGCGCCATACCTCGATCACTTTCTCTCACTAAGGATCTTTTCCATTTCCTCGTAGTCACCCTTCTCAAAGAGCTCCTTCAGATCTGTAAATACTGCCTGATGGGGCTCAGGGAAGGCATAGTCTGCCATCTCCGCAAAGGTCCCCTTCAGGATCTTTTCATTTCTGCTTCCCACCCCAAGCTTTAAGGCATCATACATACTGTTTACAAGGAACTCGTCATAGTTCTGATTGGCCATGGCGGACAAAAGATCTTCTTCCTCCTTCGCTTCAGCTTCAGGCTCCTCTTCTCTTTCTCCATCGGCAAAATTCTCTGCCAGTACTATCCCAAACCTCTCAAGTTCACTTATCAGATTCTGATGGTTCTTTTTAATGTATTCAAGGTCAGATGCCTTTCCGGCCATCTCAAGCTTTTCTGCATCTCCTGCGATCTTAAGGGCGCCCACAAGTCTTGCGGAGCTCTTAAGGGCATGAACCTTGATGGTATAATCCTCCCAGTTTTCGCTGTCATAGTACCCGGCGATCTCTTTTATCTTATCTGCGAGAGAATCCCTGAATATCCTCAAGACGCTCTTAAAGGCCTCCTCTGATCCGCTGTTTGTGATGGCAACCTCAACATCTATACCGGAGATATTATCGTACCACCTGCACTCCTTTGTGATCTCTTCCGGTCCTCCCTGCTCAGATTCTTTTTCACTGTCCTCGTAGAATCTGTAGCCATAACCCCTGTCTGTGATAGAGGCACCTGAATCCGTCACAGTGTCTGCAGAGTCGTTATCATAGCCCTCCAAAAGCTTTCCAAGATTGTAGGAGGAATCCCCCTCTTCCATATACAGTATTCCGAAGGCTCCCGAGCCACAGCTAAGCGCCAGCGCAGCTGATGCCTTCTGGAAAATAATGGTCTTGAACTGGGCCCTGCTCAGTATCCTTTTCTCAATAATGTCCAGTTCTTTCTCCGTGACATCAGAATATGTCACAAAGGCCACCTCCAGATCAGGCCTGGACCACCTGGGAATTGCATAATCCACATATTTTTCAAAGCATTTTATCCTGTCTCCAAAATGAACCGAGTCCACCTTGAAGGTATCGTTGACAATATTGACAAAGGGCTTCAGACCAATAGCAGTCATAACGTCACAGGAGAACCTGCTCATGTAACCTCTCTTCATAAGTACCGCAGGATCACTGGCCATAAAGCTGCAATGTACATCCTTCTTTATCCTGACAAGCTCACTTATGATATTGCCCGGAGTCATTCCCTGTATTGCCATATTGTTGGCAATAAGGGCAAGGATTCCCATGGAACTGGAATTGTAGCCGGAGTCAAATACAAAGACATTGCCGTAGGCCTTTGCAGCCTCTTTGGCTATCTCGTACTCCCTGCTTATACCTGTTGCCAGTGTTATATGGATCAGCTGATGCGCTTTCCTTAAGCCTTTTGCAAAGAAGTATTCAAATTCCTCCACTGAAGGCGGTGATGATTCAAAGGTCTTGCCGCCCTTCATGTACCTGATGATCTCATCGGAATCCGCCTCAATACCATCATAGTACTCCCTGCCATCCACATGTATCCTGAAGGGAATTGTATCAATCTGAAGGTCTCTGAGGATTCCCGCAGGCAGATCGCACATGCTGTTGGTGGTGATGGTGACAGGTATCTTCTTGCTGTAGCCCCTGGCAACGTTGAGCCTTGCGCTTTCAACGGCTGCAGATTCAGAGAGTTTTACCTTGGACTGCGGGATATGCGCAAGAAGCGTCTCCTCCAGCTGAAGACCGGATACCGGTTTTAACAAATACCCGTCAAAACCGCTGGACATATAAAGCTGCATATTTTCGCTGCCCGCATTGGCTGTCAGGGCTATCATGGGCGCATGGTTGTTAAGTCCTCCAACCTGCTTTCTGATGCGCTGCATACACTCTATGCCGTCCATCTCAGGCATGAGATGATCCATCAGGATAACATCGTACCTGGTCTGGGTGGTCATGGAAAGAGCCATCTCTCCGCTGTCAGCGGTATCCACCTTTATGAGGGTATCCTCAAGAAGCTTCTTTTCCACCTCCAGATTCATCTCATTGTCATCCACCAAAAGAAGGTGTGCCTCAGGTGCGGTAAATCCGGCCTCATACTTCCTGTCCTCATCCAGCCGTCCGTTTCCGGTTATACTGATATCTCCAACTGCAATGGGATTGGTAATCTTCTGCCACAGGGATACAGAAAAAGTTGAACCCTGCGTATATACACTGTTCACCGTAACTTCGCCGCCCATCAGATCCACCAGCTGCTTGACTATGGAAAGTCCCAGCCCGGTGCCCTCGATCATTCTGTTCTGTTCCTCATCCACTCTCCGGAAGGCATCAAAAAGATAGGGAAGAGCATCCTGCTTGATTCCGCTCCCGGTGTCCGTTACAGAAAACAGAAGTCTGACGCTGTCGTCCCTGATATCTTCTTTTTCCATATGAAGTGTGACGCTTCCCTCTCTGGTATACTTGACGGCATTGTTCAGAAGATTGACCAGGATCTGCTTGATCCTGACCTCGTCTCCAAACAATTCCGACGGAATCGTAGAGTCCACCTCCACCTGAAACTTAAGGCCCTTTTGCTCTGCTCTTAGCCAGATCATGTTCACGATCTCGGAGATCATGGAGGCAACGCTGTAGTTCACCGGCACGATGTCCATCTTGCCGGCCTCAATTTTGGACACATCGAGAATATCGTTTACAAGGGCAAGAAGCATCCTGCCTGCGCCCTGGATGTTGGCAGCATCCTTTCTTATCTCATCAGAAGCATCCTCCTGCCTTAAGATGATCTCATTAAGGCCCAGAATAGAGTTGATTGGAGTCCTGATCTCATGGCTCATATTGGAAAAGAACCTGCTCCTGGACTTATTGAGCTTCTCAAACTTGCGAGCCTCTTCCTGAACCCTCTTATTTTCTTCCCTAAAGAGCCACTCCACAAACCACACCATAAGGCAGCACACAGTTCCCACCATCACAAGAGCCACAAAGGAATCTATGTGAAATACTTCATTGTTGTGCTGGTATATACGCTCAGGATGGAAGTAGTCATGCAAATAAAATATCCCCGCCTCCAGCGTAAGGAGTATCAGCATAAGCGGTTTCCACATACCGCTGAGAATAAGTCCCGTGTAGAGATATGCAAAGATCACCCACATAATTCCGCCGCCGTGGAGACCTCCTCCGAAATAGAAAAGAATTGGCAAAAGGACACCCACAAGGCCGAGGACGATAAGTCTCACCGCCAGATACAGCCTGTTCTTTTTGATGGATACCACTGTTATGATGGGCACAGAAATGACGGTGATGATAAGCGCCACCACCTCAACTGTATTCTCACCGCAAAAGACATCCCCCACTATACCCATGATCATCACCGGTTCCATGACCATGTTCAGCAGGATAAAAACCCTCTCCCTGAAGCTGATGGAAGGATTCTTAAGCATATCCACAATATTTTTAATAAATCTACGGATCACCTTGTACCTCTCTTTTTGTCTATCATGCCGTCAGACATAATGCGGTTCATCACCCTGTCAAACTCATTGATATTTATGGGTTTGGCAATAAACCCGTCAAACCCTTCCTTTAAGAACATCTCCCTGGCTCCGCTTACCGCATTGGCTGTAAGGGCAACGATCTTGACGATCTTACCCTGCTGCTCTGCCAGATTCCGAAGTCTCTTCATGGCCTCCACACCGTCCATTTCCGGCATCATGTGATCCATGAAGATGATATCGTAGTCATCAGCCGTGAGCTTACCTATGGCCTCTTTGCCGCTTAAGGCAGTATCGATGTCCATGTTGTATTCGCCAAAGAGTCCCTTGGCAACCACCAGGTTCATGGGCTCATCGTCCACCACCAGAGCTCTTACGCCGTCCAGCACAGGACGTACCTTGGAGTCTTCACACAGTACCTTTCCTGACTTGTAATCTCCATTTACAATCTGGACAAGCTGAAGCCCGTACAGAGGTTTATAAATAAGCAGCGCACCTGAATCAGCCGGAAGCACATAACCTTCGGTAGCCAGGACACTTACCACAATACCCTTTCCGGTAAGCTCCTCAAGATAGTCTCTGTCCCTGTCATACTCAGCAATACCTGTGAACACGTGGGTTACGTTGTTTCTCTCTATGCGCTTTTGGAATTCATCCCGGGAAAAGGCATAATAAAGATTGATCCTCAGGCCTCTGGTCAGATTGGCTGCCATATCCCTGTACATCTCCTCCACCTTCATCCAGCCCTTTCCAACCGGCAGGCTGTAGAACAGGACATTTACAAATCTGTCGCCTCTTACAGCCATGCAGGGTGCGGGATCTATCACTTCCTGGAAAATGCTGACCCTCACCGTGGTACCCTTGTTTTTCTCACTCTCGATCTTGACAAAACCGTCCATACTGCGGACAAGTCCGTATACTACAGATAGTCCGAGGCCAATACCTCCGGTACTTCTGTCTCTCTTTTTATCAGCCTGATATATTCCCTTTGAAACAGCTTCTATGTCCTTCCTGGTCATGCCAACGCCGGTGTCCGTAACCTCAATGATGAGGTTGACACCATAATCCTTCTTAAGGGCAGAGATCCTCAGCATTGCTCCGCCAACCTTGGTAAACTTAAAGGCATTGTCCAGAAGATGCTCGATTACCTTTGTTATCTTTCTGCTGTCTCCCCTTAAGACCGCAGGGACCTCAGGATCCAGATCGATGACAAATTCATGCTCTCCCTTTTTGTTTTCCTGGCTGTGATTAACCAGCATATCATTCAAAAGAGAGGTTATCATATATCTGTCGTTCTCCAGTATGACATCGTCGCGCTGGATCTCACTGTAGTCCTGGATATCCTCAATCTGATGATAGAGCCTTATTCCGGCATCTCTTATTGCCCTGATATCGTTATTCTGCTCTTTGCCAAGAAGAAGCCCCGACAGGCCGTTTATTACATTGACGGGAGTCCTGAGTTCGTGGGAAAGATTTACCAGAAAGTCCTCCATGTCATGGTCATTCTTTTTCTGGGAAGCCTCCAGGATATCAATGTCGTTGTCATATTCACTTATCTTTTCCATGAGTGTCTTAAGCACGATGTACATGCCCAATTCTGCCACCAGGTGCAGCATCACTCTTGAGATCTCCAGTGAACTGAAAACAAACTCTCCCCCTTTAAGGGCAAGCCCCAGCTGGATCAGGATTATGATAAAGAACTCCAGAAGCACAAAGCGCAGAAAGGCAGCCCTGCCCAAAAGCGCCACCATGGACATGATAAGAGCAGAGATCACTATGACGTCAAAAAAGCTGGACTCATGGATACCGTGATAGAAAGCCACCACCATGGAAAAGATGATGTAAAAATTTTCCCTGGAAGTGGTGGTGTTGTACTGAGTTATATGCATCCACCAGGCCGCGATGATTCCTATGGCAATAAGGGGCTGAACCCAGAGTTCCCACCCCATGGATATGCTCTCGATCATGGCGCCCAGGCAGGCCACAGATATCACTATCAGGGCAGTATTATGTATCTTTGTGATCTCATGTTTTTTATCTCTCAATTTTCGTTTCCTTTTTTCTTAAGAAGTTCATAGACATAGTTGGTGACGATGTTAAGATCCGTGGTCCCGTTGGCACAGAACACAGATGCCACCTCTGTATCACATTCAATTTCCTTAAGATGCATCTTGGTAATCTCCACATCGTTGTCAAAAAAGGTCTCATCACTCTCAAAGCCAAAGGCAGCAAATTCATTGCCGGAGAGCCTGAAAACTCCGCTGTCTCCGAAGGTCTCTATCAGGCACTCTGCAGTGCGCTTTATCAGCCTGTCTCCGTCGTCCTGTCCAAGGATATTATTGACCTCTCTGAGTCCCTTTATCTCGCAGAGAAGATATCCAAAGGGCTGCGACAGGTTCAGCGTCTCGCTGGTAAACTTGCGAAGCGCGCTTCGATTCTGTGCTCCGGAAATTGGATCATGGTAGCTGTAATAGAGAATCCTGTCCCGCTCCTTGCGCTGATTGATGGACTGCACCAGGAAATAGGAAATAGTGCCCATGGCCTCTCCAAATTCCTCCATCCTGTCCGCAGGAATATCATCTACTGTCCAAAAGCCTATTACCTCATCTTCCATCCTAAGGGGCCCAATGGCCACAGTCTGAAGAGAGTATTTCTTCATCCTGTAGTACAGCCCTGGTGAAACATTTTTAATGTCCTCAGGATCGTACACCAGCATGCATTCATAGCTGTTCTTGGGCATGTTCTCCATGCTTACGGCGTCCCTGGTGGCGTAAAGGACCGAGAGTTCCTTAGCCATGGGATCAAGGCCTTCTTTAAACCATTCATAGGTGTTCTGGAGCTTGCCCTTACCAACATCCTCGTAGATATAAGCTCTCCTTGCCTTTAGCTCTCTTCCTATGTACTCCAGCATCAGACGTATGCTCTCCTCAGGATTTTTGGACGTTACCGCAAACTGAAGAGTACTGTTTATGAACCTGTCTCTGTCAGCAATAGCCTGGCTTTTGGCCCACCAGACAGAAAAATTGTACATTACGATATTAATGAACAGGAGCATTCCGATTCTCATGACCGTGCCAAAGAGATATAAAATCCTGATATCCATAAGATAAATCGAAAACTCTATAACGGCACTGATGATCATTATCAGAAGTCCCACATATATTCCGATATACTCGATGTTCTCACTGCGGGCTTTGCAGTAGTAGTAATTGTCAAGAAGGATTACCAGTACCATAACAAAGATCAAAAGAGCTGTTCCCGCCTCAAATATGGGAAAGGTCTGCATCATGTCAACTCCGCTTACATAGCGAAGCAGCACTATCAGCAGTTCCAGAAAAACAGTCAGCATAAAGGCTGCCACTTCGTATGACTTGCGCCTGTTTCTGGTCATTGAATTAAAAAATATCACAAAGGGATAAATTGCAAGAATAATACTGAAATGATTGAGAACGCGCCAGAAAATGACTTTCTGGGCCAAAAGCTGCAGTAGCCCGGAGCCGGACATCAGCCACATGCCCAGTAGAAATGCGCCGCATCCCAGCGCACCGATATTAAAGGGCGCCTCTGCTTTGTCCGGAAACACCAGCCAGATAAGAAGTATCAGAATTCCAAAAAACATTATGGACAGCGTAATGATAAACTGAGCTGCCCTCTTTATCACATTGAGATGCACATAATTGGAGGCCGCCCCCAGATACATTCCGGTAATGCTGCCCTTCATAAGCCCGGAGGAGCAGCACTCATAATCCATGGTCAGCATTTTGCCTGCAGCGGAAGCCGGAATTCCAATCTCATGGAACATGGAGCCATACCCCATCCCGGTGATGTTTTCTTCACCAAAGTAGCTGTAGATCTCATTATCCTCCAGGAAAACCCTGAGGTTCACATTGATTGATTCAAAGCACAGAGAGTCTGCATCTGTGGTACTGTTAGGCAACGGCTTACTCAGTACCACATGACCTTCAAAATCCCCAAGGGATATTTTATCAAGGTCATACCAGTTCCCCTCGGAACTTTTCCAGTTGTCGGAAAAGTCCCGAAGATTGTCCAGGTATTGCCTGTCAAAAAAATCCGTACAGGAAAGGGCATAGAGAAATAAGATAGCCAGTATCACACCAAAGGCTATGTCAAATACCACTTTGTCTACGTGCAGCTCTCGGCGTCTGTTCATACTTTGCTCCCGGGCTTTCTGGTTGTGACTGCTTTTTTGACTGTTGCGGCTTTTTTGGGTCTGGTGGTCCTGACAGATACCTTCCTGACGGAAGACTGCTTGCCATCCTTGCCCACAAATACTATCTTGTCATCCTTGAGGGAAACGGTAACATCCATTCCCGCTTTTATATTGCCCTTAAGGAGTTCCTCTGCCATGGCATCCTCAATGGTCTGCTGTATGGCTCTCTTAAGAGGTCTTGCGCCCATCTTGGCATCGGAGTGCTTGGTTACCAGGTACTTTTTCACTGCAGGTGATATTGTGAGATTGATATCCATCTGGGTCTTGCATCTCTTGGCAAGATTCTGGGAAAGAAGTGTTACGATATCCATCATCTCCTTCTCGTTGAGTGTGTGGAATACCATGATCTCATCTATTCTGTTGATGAACTCGGGCTTGAAGAGTCTCTTCACCTCTTCCATAACCCCGGACTTCATATCCTCATAGTCCTTCTTGGCGTCCGCGCCGGCACCAAAGCCCAGCTTCTTGGGATCCACTATCCTCTGGGCTCCCACATTGGAGGTCATAATAAGTATGGTGTTCTTAAAGCTGACCTTTCTGCCCTTGGCATCGGTAATGTGACCGTCGTCCAAAACCTGCAAAAGGACATTGAATATATCAGGGTGTGCCTTTTCAATCTCATCAAAAAGAATTACTGAGTAGGGGTGGCGCCTGACCTTCTCCGAGAGCTGTCCTCCCTCGTCATAACCCACATATCCGGGCGGTGATCCGATCATCTTGGATACGGAATGACCTTCCATGTACTCCGACATATCAACCCTTATAAGGGCATTCTCATCTCCGAACATAGCCTCTGCAAGAGCCTTGGAAAGCTCAGTCTTGCCCACACCCGTCGGGCCCAGGAAAAGAAATGATCCTATGGGTCTATTGGGATCCTGAAGGCCTACCCTTCCTCGTCTTATGGCCTTGGAAACAGCCTTGACCGCATCCTCCTGCCCTATGACTCTCTTGTGGAGTACCGATTCAAGCTTTAGAAGCTTCTCGGATTCCTTCTCCGCAATCTTCTTGACAGGAATCCTGGTCCACTCTGCAACCACCTCTGCGATATCGTTCTCATCAACTATGTAGGCGGAGGATCTCTGCTTTCTGCTCTCGGCGTTCTTAACCTTCTGAAGCCTGGTTATAAGGGCGCTCTGCTCCTTATTCAGAAGACCTGCGCTTTCAAAATCCGACTGCTTAAGGGCTTCCTCAATTCTTCCGTCAAGCTCTTCTATCTGCTTCTCCATCTCCTTGACCTTGGGAGAAACTCCCATGGAGCGAAGCCTCACGGCAGATGCCGCCTCATCTATAAGATCGATGGCCTTGTCCGGAAGATTCCTGTCATTGATATATCTCTCTGACAGATCCACGGCTGCCTTTATGGCTGCCTCAGTGACGGTTACCTTGTGGTGTTCCTCGTACTTGCTGACTATTCCCTTTAGGATATCCGTTGCCTCTTCCTTGGTGGGTTCATCCACATTGACAGGCTGGAATCTCCTCTCCAGTGCAGCGTCCTTCTCAACGTACTTGCGGTACTCAGTGATGGTGGTGGCTCCGATCATCTGAATCTCGCCCCTGGCCAGTGAAGGCTTTAATATATTGGAGGCATCAATGGCGCCCTCTGCGCCGCCTGCGCCTATAAGAGTGTGCATCTCATCCACAAAAAGAATGATATTGCCGTCATCTGCCACTTCCTTGATGACCTTTTTTATCCTCTCCTCAAACTCTCCTCTGTACTTGGAGCCGGCGATCATGCCGGAGAGATCCAGGGTCATAAGGCGCTTATTCTGGACAGTAAGCGGAACATCTCCGGAGGCTATCCTCTGGGCCAGTCCCTCTACAACAGCAGTCTTGCCGACACCGGGTTCACCGATGAGGCACGGATTGTTCTTGGTCCTTCTGGAGAGGATCTGGATAACCCTCTTTATCTCCCTCTCCCTGCCGATTACGGGATCAAGCTTGTTCTCCATGGCAAGAGCAGTCATATCCCTGCTGTACTGAGCCAGGATAGAAGGCTTCTTGCCTGTCTTGGAAGCAGCGCTCTTCCTTCCCAGGTCCTCTTTAACAATTGCAGGATCCTCTCCCATGGCTGCCAGTGTTTCAGCGTATATCTTCTGAACAGGTACATTCATGGTGCTGATGAGCCTTACGGCCACATTCTCACCCTCCTTGATAAGAGCAAGAAGAATATGCTCTGTACCTGTCTTGTCTGCGTGAAATCTCTCTGCCATCCTGTGGGCCTCTTCCAGGACCTTTTCAGCCCTTGGCGAAAAGCCGTCCCTGTCCAGGGTCCTGACCGTGCTGTCAGGAACAATGAGATCCCTTATCATATCCATCATCCGGTTCTCATCTATCCCGTTATCAATGAGGATTCTGGATGCCACGCACCCATCCTCAAGTATCAGTCCCATTAAAATATGCTCGGTCCCTACATAATTGAGCTTTAAGGACCTTGCAGTTCTCTTGGCAAGCTTTAGAACCTCACTTGCCATCACTGTAAATTTAGATTCCATACTTTTCCCTTTCCGTAAAGGGGTGTTCTCCCCATTTATCTGTCCTCATAGTGGTCATATATCTTGTCCACCAGAGCGTGAATATCATCCCTCCCTATGCCCTTGCAAAGAGCTCTTGCAATGACAACGGCCAGTTCGTCCTGGGCCTCTGACAGGGCCTTGAGCTTGTTGATGTCAATGGCGATGACTGCTCCCCGCCTTCTGTCTATCTTGACAAAGCCGTCCTGCTGCAGGATGGAATAGGCCTTATTGACCGTGTGCATATTGATGCCGATGGTCTCCGCCAGCTGTCTTACACTGGGAAGCTGCTCTCCCTCCCTGAACTGTGAGGTGGCTATTCCCAGTATTATCTGATTGCAAAGCTGCACATAGATGGCCTCATCACTGTTAAAATCAATCTCGATGATCATATGCTACATACCTCTCCCGGTGATTGTGACACATTTAGTATAACATATATTACAGATTTTGGTGCCTATTTCACCTCAAAGTACAACATGGTCATATCATCAAACTGATCTGCCCCCTCAATGAATTCCTCAGTATCATTTCTTATGGCCTCTATGGTACCCTTGCCGTCAAGAGCCGAAGATCTGTTGAGGCACTTGATCATTCTGTCTGTGGAATAAAGAACATCATCCTTCCTGCAGGCCTCAGGCACTCCATCGGTGTAGATAAAGATCTTATCTCCGGATTCCAAAACACGCTCTTCGCTTTCAAATTCAGCATCTTCCATGATTCCCATGGGAATGTCATGATCCGTTACATGGAGACTGTACTGCCCCTTCGATGCGCTGTAAAATGCAGGATCCTCGTGACCGGCATTGGCAAAAGTAAGCTTTCTCTCCGAAATACAGTATATTCCAAGCCATACGGTTATAAACAGTGACTCCTTGTTGTTTTTGGTAAGACGGTTATTAACCGACTTCATTATCTCCTTGATGTCTTTCTTGTTCTGGGCTATATCCTTTATGATGATCAGAGCTGCAGCCATGAAAAGAGCTGCCGGAACTCCCTTGCCTGAGACATCTCCAACTGCCATACACAGGTGATCGTCATCTATCAAAAAGAAATCATACAGATCTCCGCCCACTTCCTTGGCAGGACGCATAAATGCATATATGTCAAATTCGTTTCTTCCCGGAAAAGCGGGGAACTTTCTCGGAAGCATTCCCTGCTGAATACCCGTGGCAATAGCCAGCTCGGCAGCTGTTTTCTCCTTTTCCGCTGCCATACTTCTGATCCTTCGCATGGTCTTGTTTATATCTCTCTCCATGTCGGACAGGCTGACCCACAAAGTTTCTATCTCATCTCCTGTCCTGAGCTCCAGAGCATCAAAGATTTCCTTATCAGCCTCAGCATTCTCATAGGTTTTGTCCCTTCGGGTATAATCCTGGGCAGTATTGGCCAGAGTCTTAACAGGTACGATAAATCTGTTCTCCAGCATCTTGGCCATGAGCTGTGCCGATATTACCACCACAGCCATCAGAAGCAGAATATAGACAAACATATTCCACAGCATGGCCCACACAAAATCCGTGATATTGATATCAGCAGCGGCATATCCCAGCAAATTACCGTCAAGGTCATGCACTTCGATGTAATTTGTGGCAACCCATCCGTTGGCAGTCCCGTAGTCAAAAAACATTTTGGAGTTTGAAGAAACAACCTTCTTGATCTCTTTTGGAGAATCAACGTCCGAATACTCACCTGAAAGCCATTGTCCCGGAATCATTGCCTGAGAAAGCTCATATCCGTCAATGACAAATATGATCCTCTCCTCTTCCTCATCCAGCAGCAAAAGGCTTATGCTTGCCAGTTCAGTTTTTTCCTTGCATTTAACAATAATATCCCTGGCCTTCCAGAAATCATCATCCACCAGCCCAAGCATAAGCTTCATGTATTCTTCAGAAAAGGGTTTTTCCCTTATCTCTTCCGGAGTATCGTAATAAGCCTGCCTCACTGACGCATATATCCTTTCAAGGTACGCAGCATCAATAAGAGAGACCGCATATTCCAGATCATGTGCCGTCTCTCTCTTATAACTCTGTAATGTACTTCTTGTAAGGATTGCAAAATTGATCGTGCTCATAGCGAAAAGCATAAGCACCGATATCCCGAGGATCATTGTGAATGCTTTGCGCCTCAGGGTTGCTGATTTACGCCCTAACCTCCGCATCAGCCTACCTCCGGAGTTTTATTGTCTCCCTGAATCAGCCAAAGAATGTACCAAGTCCGCCAGTGGCGCTTCCGGAGCGAAGAGCCGGTCTTCCAAGTCCTGCTGCAGCACCTTCAGCCTGTTCCTGTGCTTTGCCGCCAATAACATCAGCTCCGGCGTAGCATGCTCCTCCTGCTACATTCTCAAGTTCCTCTTTTGACATTGTCTCTGCTTCCGATATAATTGTATCATTTGCCATGATGTTATTCTCTTTCTTAATATTGTTATCCATGATAAGTATCCTCCTTAGTTGTGCTATAACACTCAGCACTTAGTTATTTATTGATACGAACCTGAAAAAAAAGTGGCAACTATTTTTGCATTTTTAGTTTCAAGATTAGTATATCATGTGAAAAAACATATTTTTTTTTGAGGTTTATTAAACTTTTCTTAATTATAATCTTGTGCAGTAAAAAATGAGACAGCGCAATATAATGCGCTGTCTCATAATATAATCATCAGTCGTGATATTACTTATTTATCCTCATCCAGATCAAGGAATTCAAACTCAAAATCATCATCGTCGCCAATGAAGTTCCTGGCCTTACGTCTGGGTTCTTCTTTGGCTCTTGGAGCCTCCTCTGCAGGTCTGTAGGAAGGTCTTCTTACAGGACGCTCATCCTCGGCTTCTGCTCTCCTTACAGGTCTTGCTGTTCTCTCCTCTGGAGCCCTTCTTACAGGTCTCTCCTCGGCAGGCTCAGCTGCAACAGGTCTTCTGGGACGAACAGTTCTCTCATCCTGTTCCTCTTCCCTTCTTACGGGTCTTGCTGCTCTCTCCTCGGGAGCTCTCCTGACAGGTCTCTCCTCTTCAGCTCTTGCAGGTCTCACTGTCCTTGACTCAGCAGCAGGTCTTGCTGCACGGGGACGCTGCTCCTCCTCCCCGTCATCCTCTCTTGCACGTCTTCTGGCAGGCTGAGAATAACGATCATACTCCTCTTCCTCTTCTTCCTCATAATAGAGAGAATCTCTGAGCTTGAGAGCCATTATGATAAGTCCGATAACAAGTGCTGCGATGACCACAGCAAGGATGATAAGAATTGTCTTGTAGTTGTTGTTGGTCTTTATCAGTTTGTTTACTTCATCACTGCTCTTAGCGGCATCGATAAGTTCGTTGACCTTAACTCTGTAGCCCTCTACATTGTCATAGAGATACCAGACGCCGTTGCCTTCCTCATCATTGAGATATACAAGAGAGTAAGTTCCGTCTCCGGCTTCGCTGCCTGCAGCGTCCTGCTGGGATTCGGAATCTTCTCCTCCCTCTTCACCGCCTTCAGCAACTTCACCTTCACCTTCGGCCATCTCCTGGCCCTCGCCCTCTGCGCCTTCAGAGGAAACAGCCTCTCCTGCCTGAAGAAGGTCGCTTCTGATATAGCCCTGCTTGTTGCTGCTACCGAAGGTTACCTGATACCAGGTCTTATTATCTGTTCCGGTGGCCTCACCTGTGATGGTAACTGTCTCACCCTTGGTCACCTTGCCAACTGAATCGTAGGCAGTTCCGGCTCCCTGACGTACATTGACGCTCTCCTCGGTGATGGTGCCTATTCTTTCCTCAGTTGCTGTTGCTGTTGTAGCAGGAAGGGATGCAGCTGCTGCATTGGCCTGGGTAGTGGTTGTCGTGGTGGTGGAAGATGCTCCTCCTGCCTTGGCAACCAGATCACTTCTTACATATCCGTATTCACTCTTGTTGACACGTATCTTGAACCATACATATCCTGATGCATCTGTGGCCTCATCGACAATGTCCACCTTGTCTCCGTTCTTAAGGCTTGAAACCTGTGAAGCTGTGGTACTTGCAGAAGATCTCACCTTCACATTGTCTGTTGAAACAGTTCCGGTGGTCTCAGTATATGCCAGCACCTGAACAGTCGCTGCACTTAAAACCGACGCGGAGATCATCAGGGAAAGTCCCAGTGACAAAAGTCTCTTTCTAAGTTTTTTCATATCTCACTCCTCCGTTCTTGGTCCTAAGGGGTACCGCTTGCGGTGGATTCCTTAGGACAGTCTAATGATTTCTTAACTTGCTTTACACTATTCCGTATTATCTCAACCTATTTCATCAATGGCCTTGCCAATGTCATGGCGCATATATTTATTCTCAAAGTCTACCCACTCTGTGGCCTCATAGGCCTTGGCCCTGGCCTCAGCAAGTGTATCGCCTTTAGCTGTAATACCCAGTACTCTTCCTCCGTTTGTGACAATGCCCTCGTCTGTGAGCTTGGTTCCGGCATGAAAGCAGTAATAGCCGTCTTTACCCTTGAAATTCTCAAGGCCGCTTATAAGCTTGCCCTTCTCATAGCTTAGTGGATAACCATCTGAAGCAAGGACGACACATACAGCCGCCTTATCCTCAAATTCAAGGTCGAGGTCTGACAGCGTCCCGTCTATGCAGGCATTACAAACGTCTATTATATCAGTCTTGAGTCTTGGAAGCACTACCTGGGCTTCAGGATCTCCAAATCTTGCATTATATTCAAGTACCTTGGGGCCGTCCGGAGTCAGCATCAATCCAAAGAAGATAACTCCCTTGAAAGGTCTTCCCTCAGCCGCCATGGCCTTTACTGTCTTGTCATAGATATTCTCGCGGCAGAACTTGTCCACCTCTTCTGTATAGAAAGGACTGGGAGAAAAATTGCCCATTCCGCCTGTGTTGAGTCCCGTATCTCCGTCTCCTGCCCTCTTGTGATCCTGGGCGCTGGACATAAGCTTGTAGGTGTGTCCATCCACAAAGGACAGAACAGATACCTCCCTGCCTGTCATGAACTCCTCGATGACCATATGATTGCCGGCATCACCGAACTTCTTATCCTGCATGATCTGCCTTACACCGGCCTTAGCCTCTTCCAGATCCTGGCAGATCAGAACTCCTTTTCCCAGAGCAAGTCCGTCAGCCTTAAGAACAATCGGGAATCTGGCAC
>JAEEGF011458603.1_pt1 | contig 19345 bp, 27 predicted proteins | sample 9134171 | NCBI WGS metagenome assembly JAEEGF01 (sample SAMN16246542, study PRJNA631951) | gut metagenome | biome: gut microbiome; feature: rumen; material: AP-attached | host: Bos | place: Iran: Karaj | collected 2018-10
CGAAACAGGCGTTGACAAACTCAACAAGCGCACTTCCGAGCATGTCGCTGTTGCGAAGCAGAAGCCCTTTTGTTATTCCGGGCAGAACCTTTCCGAGTTTGGAGAGAAGAAATTTTGTGTCAATCTTCCACAGCTGCTGCTCGTTTTTTGTGCCCGCATCCCTGACTATCGGCGTGCAGCCGAGCGGACCGACATATATTATCGGTGAAAATCCGCATTTGCACCCGTCATCCGCAAAAGCGGGCGCCGATGTGCACAACACAATAACAGCGCAAAGAACAAGCGAAACAATCTTTTTCATCTGCGTCTCTCCTTTTTTGAAACAGAGTTTTATTTTATTCTGTAATCTATTTTTGCCTTTTTAGCCTGCGAGTGCTGGAGCTTTCGGGGAATTAGATACAGCCTGCCGTCTTTTATCAGTCGGTAGCCGGTCTGATGGTATGAAAAAGAAACTCCCTTTTCAACACACTGCCTTCTTATGTCAAGCACCCAGTCAAAATTGCAGGGTCTTGCATAAGCGCCCGACTCCCCTCCAACCGAAACACCCGGAACCGCCCCGTTGAGATAGCGTGAAATGTCAATGCGCTCCAGCATTGGCTCTATGCCTATTGTTCTGTGCTTTATGGGCGCATTTATGAATATGGGCAGGCGGTAATCCGCCATTGCCTGGTTTTCAACCGTGCAGCCGATTGTGACGTTGTCGTAGCCGTCGCCCCAGTCGTCCGGAACACACTGCACAAACCTGTCAATACGCTTTGTGTAGAACATAAACATACAGTCGCTCCGCTCTTTTATCATCGCCCACGCTTCAGCTCTCCAGACGTCTGCGTCTGGCAGAAGAAAGTCGGAGGTAAAGCAGGTATATATATACGAGCCTGAGGGAATCTTATATTCGCCGCTCCTTGTTTTCATAACGGGCAGACGGAAGTTGCCTGTTTTTTTGCAGATGCTGCTCTCACAACCCTTTTCGTGCAGGGCGTCAAGGCGGTAAACATAGCAGTTTTTGCATCCCGGGCTGATTTTCGTGCAGCCGTGCCACGGATTCCATCCCGCCGCCATTTCAGCGAACCGGGTTTTTAAGGTTGTATGTCATCTCGCACATTGTTTCATCGGCGGAGTCATAACGCCACTCGCCGTTATAGAAATCTCTGCCCCTGACATACACTTCATTTTCATAGACCTCGACCTCAATGCCGATTCCGCTCTCTTTGTAAATCTCATTGTCACCGCTTCCGGCGAGCTCCGTAAGACGCGGCAGATAGATTTCGGGGTAGCCGTCATCATCGTGGAAGGACCAAAACAGATAAAGCGGCATATGTGTATGACCGACAAAGCTTACAAGGTCGTGCTCTTCGTTGTATTGAGCGAGCATATCGGTAAGCCTTGAAGTTGCTTCGCCCTTTGCGTCAACAACATCATTTGCAGGGTAGTGAGAAAAGATAAACGCAGGTTTTCCGCTCTGCGCCGCTTTTTCAAGAACTCCCTCAAGCCAGGCAAACTGCTCGTCGCTTATATACATTTCATAAACTTCCTGCGCTTCCATACCGAGCACAATAAAAAAGCAGCCGTCAACAACTTCATAATAATACGGGCGCTCAAGCTGCCTGCCGAAAAATGCCGCAGTGTAGTCATACCAGCGGTTCTGCAGGGTTTTGTAATCACCCTCGCCGTTGCCTATGTCGTGGTTGCCGAGGGCAGGAAGAATGTTTTCACCGCCCAGAAGCATTGAAGCGGCTCCGTGAAAGAGCAGGTTTTCTATAGTCTGCCCGTTCATCGTATTGTCACCCAAAAAGATTATTGCGTCGTTGCCGCTTTTGTTCTTTTTAACGTTCTGCAGGGCTCTGACAAAGACCTGATAGCGCGCAAAATTGTTGCCCTCTATGTGCGAATCGGAAAGAACGGTAAAATTCAGTTTGCAGCTTCCGGGCTCACTGACATCATACTCTGCGGTTTTGCCCGAGCCGGCGGGAATAAGCATAACAAGGGTAATGATTGCGGCTGCAAATTTAAGAAAGAGCGACTTGATAAACACTGTGTGAATGCCTCCTCATTTGTTATGGGTTTATTATACCCTGCGCGAAAAATAATTGCAACAAAAACAGTCCTCTCTCTTCCTTGCATTTTTACAATAGTATGTTATTATTATCTCAGGAAGTTTCAAAATAATTCTTTTGAGGTGGCTGATATGTTAAGAGCGGTTATCAAAGCGGTAATCTCGTTTTTTCTCAGCGTAAGCGCACTTTTCAACTCCTTTGCCGGTCAGATTTCAGGCAAACCCTACACAAAGGGCAGCGAGGTTGATATGAGCAAATTTGAACTTGTCTGGAGCGACGAGTTTAAAGGCGACACCCTTGACAGAACAAAATGGGATTTTTCCTGGTGGATTACCGAGCGCAAGGGCGGCTACTGGCACGAGGATATGGTGCGTGTCGAAGACGGCAATCTTGTAATTTCCGCCGATTACAAAAACGAGGCCCTGCCCTACCGCTACACGGAATATGACTGGGTAAAGCCCTACAAGCCCGGCTGGTACACCGGCAAGGTCGTTTCGCACAATAAAGACGAGCAGACATACGGCTACTTTGAGGTCAGATGTATCCTGCCCGCGGCGACAGGTCTCTGGAGCGCTTTCTGGCAGATGAACGACGACGGTGTCTATAATGTTGACGGCAGCGGTGCGGACGGCACCGAGGTTGATGTCTTTGAATCGTTCTACTATAAGGATTACGCCTTCGGCGGCGACTACATATCCTCGGGTATTCACTATGACGGCTACGGCGACGATCACAAGGGCGACTCAATCGGCAAACAGTATCTGCCAAATGATCCCTACAGCGAATACAACACCTACGGCCTCGAATGGACAAAGGATGAATACATTTTCTACATAAACGGCAAGGAGACGGGCCGCCTGACTCCCGACGGCGGAGTATCGCAGAATCCCGAATATTTCCTGCTCTCGGTCGAATTCGCGGGTGAAAACGGAATCCAGAATTCCGACCGCCACGGCACCGGCGAAATCAGCAAAACCCCGCAGGAAAACTGGCCCGCGGAGTTCAAGGTCGATTATATCAGATGCTATCAGTATAAGGATTTGATATGAACTGAATTCAGCACTTGCAATAAGCAGTTCTCTCCGCCCGGAGAGAACTGCTTAATTTTTACGGTATTTATTATTGTTGACTTTTAAATTTGATTTTATTATAATTACAATATGGAAATATTTACGATTAAAGAGGATATTTTATCCAGAAACAACGAACGGGCAAAAGAAGTCCGCGCTCTGCTTGACGAAAAAGGCGTTTTTTATGTCAATCTGATGTCATCGCCGGGAGCGGGCAAGACCACCGTTCTTTCAAAGCTTATTCCGCGTTTATCGGATGATTTCAGAATAGGCGTCATTGAGGCGGACCTTGATTCCGATAAAGACGCTCTGACCGTCGAACGCGAAACGGGAGCAAAAGTAATTCAGATTCATACAGCCGGAGCCTGCCACATTACCTGTCAGATGTCCCTTGAGGCGCTTGAGGCGCTCGGGACCGACGGGCTTGATTTGATTTTCCTTGAGAATGTCGGCAATCTTGTCTGCCCCGCCGAATTTGACACGGGTTCGGATATGAATCTTGTGCTGCTGAGCGTTCCCGAGGGAGATGACAAGCCGCTCAAGTATCCGCTTATGTTTGAGGTTGCGGATGCCGTTGCCGTCACTAAGCTTGATGTGGCGGAGATATTTGATTTCAGTTTCGACAATGCCGTCAAAAATATAAAAAAGCGCAATGAAAACGCGGAAATCTTTTTCACTTGCGCTGTTAACGGCAAGGGTATTGACGAACTTGAACAATATATAAGAAACAAAGCAGTCAAAAAAATCCGTAAGGATTAAATCAGAGAGGAGAACTGTATAATGGCTGACAAAAACGAGAGAATCTGTATCATCGGCGGAGGTCCTGCCGGTCTTTCCTGCGCAATGTATCTCGAAAAGAAGGGATACTCTGACTATGTAATTTACGAGAAGCTCAATAAGGTCGGCGGCAAATGCTGGTCGCCCAAACTCAAGGTCAATCATAACGGCGTTGAGGAAGAGAGAAGCTTCGAGACCGGCGCTATCATGGGCGCTATCACCTATCATGCTGTCAGCGAGATGGAAGAATTCGGCGGATATTATCACAAGGGCCCCGATTTCAAAAAGGGCGAGCCGAATATGAGAAGAGAATTCCGCAATCTTGACGGAACAATAGATCATCCTTTTGAGCCGAAAGTCAATTTTTCAATCGGCAAAATGCTCAAACTCCTTAAACTCAAAAAGCAGATGAAGAAGCTCAATCAGCTTATGCAGACCAAATATGTCGGCTATGACTGCTACGGCCATCTGGGCGTCGCGAAGGGCGAATACTACGGAATCTCAAAGGGCGTTGACGGTTATTGCGGCGCCACCAAGGAGAATTCCTTCCCTAACTATATTAAAGGTACAAACCCGAATCTCAAAGACCTGGCTCTTCCTTTCTCCGAATTCTGCAAGCTCAACGGTGTTGAAGAGGTTCAGAGAATCTGGATTGCTCCCTTCACCTCGTTCGGCTACGGTTTCTTTGATGAGATTCCCGCGGCTCTCGTTATGAAATATCTCGATGTTACCACAGCGCTTGAATTCGTCAATATGAAGCTCTGGACCTGGCAGGACGGAACTCAGGAAATCTATGAGTGCGTCAACAGAAAACTCAAGCACCCCGCAGTACTTGAAACCGAGGTCGTCAAGGTTGAGCGCCCCGACGGAAAAGTCAATGTAACCATCAGAAAGAACGGCGAGGAAAGCACCGAGACATTCGATAAGCTTATTGTCACCACTCCTCTTGACTATTTCAAGGATTATGCCGACGCAACCGATGAAGAAAAAGAACTCTTCGGCAAAATCGTTCACGAGAGATACTGCGATTATATAGCTACATTCGAGCCCGGCAAGAGCCCCAATATCTCCGGCTATATGGTTGATAATATGGTTCCCGAAAGACTCGGCCACGCTATGGTTTATTATAACAGATGGCAGCATCTCGACAGAGACTGCCCCGCGACGGTCTATGCCCTTGCAAACCATACCGGAACACCCGATGTTGATTACGATACCGTAATGAAGACAATGGATGAGGATATGGAGAAGGTCGGATTCCCCATCAAAGAGAAGCTTTTCGCTCAGGAAGTTTACTACTGCCCGCACGTTTCCGCAAAGGATTATGCGGACGGCTGGTATGACAAGCTTGAAGCCATTCAGGGAACTCACAACACCTATTACGCGGGTGAAATCATTTCCTTCGGCGACATGGAAGACACCTGCGCCGCCAGCAAGGATATTATCGGAAGATTCTTTTAATTGATTATGCAGCAGGTTAAAACAATACTTTTATCAAAAAGCGTATTTGAAGACAACGATGCCCGGGCGGAGATTCTCCGCTCGGAGCTTCGTGAAAAAAGAGTCTGCCTTGTCAATGTCATGTCGTCGCCCGGAAGCGGGAAAACCACGCTTTTGGTCGCTCTCATCAATGCCCTGAAGCAATCTTTCAATATTGGCGTGATGGAAGCCGATATAGACTCCGACAAGGATGCTGTTACGGTTGCCGAAAAGACCGGAGTCCGCTCCATCCAGCTTCACACGGGCGGAATGTGCCATCTTGACGCGGATATGACCCGTCAGGGACTTTCGGAACTCGGCGAAGGGCTCGATCTGATATTCCTTGAGAATGTCGGAAACCTTGTATGCCCGGCAGAATATGACACGGGAGCAACCGTTAATATGGTTATTCTCTCCGTGCCCGAGGGCAATGACAAGCCGCTCAAATATCCGCTTGTTTTTGAAAACAGCGAGATTGCCGTAATAACCAAAACGGACGCTCTGCCATATTTTGATTTCGATATGGACGAGTGTAAAGAATATATCAAGATAAGAAATCCGAAAGCATCGGTTATTGCGGTATCGGCAAAAACCGGCGACAATATGGATGAGCTTGTCAACTGGTTCATCCGCAGACTTTCCGAGAGGTGAATATATGCTTCAACAGAGCAAAGCCGTAAAAAGCAAATATCAGAACGAAAAAGACGTTCAGAAAAACTACGTAAAGCTCGGTAAAAAAATCACCGATGTGGTAGTTCATAAAATAGGCGGGATTACCGCCGACGATCCCGAATACTGGGGCCTGCGCGAGGTTCTTACCCCCGAGATGGTTGACCTCTGCAACAAGATGAAGCTTCGCAAGCACTATACCCTTGATGATCTCATCAAGCTTCATAAAGGAGTTGACCCCAAACATCTTGAAGAGATTTACGAGCAGATGTCCGTAATCGGCATAATCGAATATGATTACGGCGACAACTACACTCATAATCTCAAGGATGATCATCCGATTAAGGATGCGCCGAAAATCAAGAGATACAGACTGCCGTTTTTCGTGCCTGGTTCGGCGGAGCTTTTCAACTCCTCGCTTGACCGCATTGAGAAAAATCCCGCAGTAACGAGTTTCTTTGAGAGAATGACCTATATTCCTCTCGCCGGCATAACCCATATGGTTGCCCCGGGCGGTATGGGTATAGGTATGCATGTTATTCCCGTTGAGCAGGCGATAAACGCTCAGCAGGAAGCGATTACCCTTGAAAAGATTTCTTACTGGCTTGAAAAATATGACGGCCACATCGCCGCCGGCATCTGCTCATGCAGAGCGTCCAGAGCGGTGCTTGACGAAGGCTGCACCGACGATGTCAACGACTGGTGTGTTCAGCTGGGCGATATGGCGGATTATGCGGTTGAAACCCACCGCGCACATTATATCACAAAAGAGCGCGCTCTCGAGATATTTGAGCTTGCGGAAAAGAACGGATATGTCCATCAGATAACCAATATCGACGGCGAAAACAAGATTTTCGATATCTGCAACTGTAATGTCCGTATCTGTAACGCTCTCAGAACCTCAATGCTCTTCAACACCCCGTATCTTTCGAGGAGCGCATATACCTCAAAAGTTGACCGTGAAAAGTGCGTTGCCTGCGGCAAGTGTGTTGAAATCTGTCCGGCGGGCGCGGTCAAGCTCGGTCAGAAACTCTGCAAGAAAGACGGAACTCCCGTTCAGTATAAGCATGCCATCCTGCCCGATAAAGTCCGCTGGGGCGAATATGCGTGGGATGAGAATTACAGAGATACAAAGGTAATGTCCAATACCTACGCTCAGGGCAGTGCACCGTGTAAGGCGGCCTGCCCCGCTCACGTGCCTATTCAGGCATATCTCAAGCTCGCGCGCGACGGTAAATACCGCGAGGCGCTTGCGATGATTAAAACAGAGAATCCCTTCCCCTCAGTCTGCGGACGCGTCTGCAACAAGAGATGTGAGGACGCCTGCACAAGAGGTCTCGTGGATTCTCCCGTATCAATCGATGCGGTCAAGAAGTTTGTAGCCGATCTCGAGCTCAGGAGTGAAGACCGCTATGTGCCCGAAAAGACTGTTCAGTCCGTTTACGGCAAATGGGATGACAAGATTGCGATAATCGGAGGCGGCCCCGCAGGTCTTTCCGCCGCCTATTACCTCGCGGAGATGGGATATACACCCACTGTATTCGAAAAGAATCCCGCTCCCGGCGGTATGCTGACCTATGGTATTCCGAGCTATAAACTCGAAAAAGATGTTATTGAAGCCGAGATAGATGTTCTGCGCAAACTCGGTGTGGAAATCAAGTGCGGCGTCAATGTCGGCGAGGATGTCACGATTGACGAGCTCCGCAAGCAGGGATATAAAGCGTTCTATATCGCTATCGGCTGTCAGGGCGGCAGACGCCCCGGCGTACCGAATGATGACGCGGAGGGAACGGATATAGCCGTTTCATATCTGCGTAAGAGCTATGACAAGAGAGAAAACTTCACCGGTGACGTAGTAGTGGTCGGCGGCGGCAACGTTGCGGTTGACTGCGCAAGAAACGCCCATCGTCTCGGTGCCTCAAGCGTAAAGATGTTCTCGCTTGAATCCCGCGATATTATGCCTGCGACCAAGCAGGAAATAGCAGAAACCCTCGAAGAGGATATCGAAATCTGCAACAGCTGGGGACCCAAAGAGGTGCTCACCGATGATTCGGGCAAGGTAACTGCAATCGTATTCAAGCGTTGCGTTTCGGTCTATGACGCCGACGGCAGATTTGCTCCCGCATATGATGAAGATGAAACTATCGAAGTCAAGGCGGATAAGATTGTATTTGCAATCGGTCAGACCATCGAATGGGGCAAGCTTCTTGAAGGCACTAAGGTCGAATTCTGGCACGGCAATTATCCCGTAGCGGATAAATTCACCTATCAGACAGCCGAGGAAGATATATTCGTCGGCGGCGACGTTTACACTGGTCCCAAATTCGTTATAGATGCAATCGCCGCAGGTCACGAGGCTGCGGAGAGCCTTCACCGTTTCGTAAGGCCGAAGGCGGATATGACAATCGGCAGAAACAGACGCGCCTATACTCCTCTTGATAAAGACGATATTTCCTTCCCGGATTATGACAAAGCCGGCAGACAGGAAGCGGGTATGGATGATTCGGAAGATCACAGAATGTCTTATAAAGATCTTCATCTCACGCTCACCGAGGAGCAGGTTAAGACCGAGACGGCAAGATGTCTCTCGTGCGGAGCTTCTTATGTCGATCCGAATCTCTGTATCGGCTGCGGCCTCTGCACCACAAAATGCCAGTTTGACGCCATCCACCTTATCAGAGACAATCCGAAATGCTCGGATATGCGCGTGGCCGAAGATAAGGTGACAGGTCTTATGAAATATGAGATTTCCCGCCTGGGCAAGATAATTGCCAACTCCGGCTCCGAAGAAGCGAAGATTATGCGCGAGAAGCGCAAAGAATGGAAAAAGGCGCAAAAAGGCTGATAAAATGCACGAACTCGGTATAGTAATGAATGTCGTTGAGCAGGTGGATAAAATAGCCGCCGACAATAAAGCTCTTAAAGTAGCCGGTATCACGATGGAAATTGGCGAAGTCAGTACCATCGTGCCGGAGCTGTTTCTCGATGCTTTCAACTGGGCAAAAAAGCGCACGGAATATCTGAAGGAAGCCGAGCTTGAAATGATTATAATCGAGGGCAGGACCTACTGCCGCGCCTGCGGCGAAACCTACCGGACAACCGAATTCGGCAAAAAATGCCCTCATTGCGGCAGTCCGGATACATATCTGCTGACCGGCGATCAGGTAATTATCAAAGATATTTCCGCCGTGTTTGAGCAGGAGGAAACAGAAGAATAATTCCAAATTCAAAGCGGCAGGATCTGTAACAATGCACAGATTCTGCCGCCGGTTTTTATATATATTGAATAAATAATTAGAGTGAAATAGCAGGTTTTGCTGCAGCGGTCAGCTTATAAACGACACGCTGAAATCTCCGGATTCAGAGGCAGGAGGGCTTATTCATTTCACCCTTTTTCCATCGGTGAGCTTGAGCTTGCCGAGCAGAGGCAGGATAATAAATCCCGTTAGGTGGTCACCGTCAAAGGTCATTTCCGACTCGGCGAAGGTGCCGGGTTTGTAGATTTCACCTGAGACGCGCACCTGCAGGGTGTTGCCGAATTCCTTTGCCGAAACTATTGGCAGGGATTCGATATCCCATGTTTTGATTTTAAGTGAAATTTTGTATTTACCGTTGTCATCGGAAATAGTAAAAACCGCCTTGTCTTTGACGAGCGGAGTCGATATTCCGCATGTCCAGGTGCCGAGTCCTATCATGATTTTTCTCCCGTTTAATAAAAAAATAAAAATATTTTAGAAAAATTCCGGAGAACAATTCCGGGATTATTTGCAGCCATATGCATATATTTTATCATAAATCGCAGAAAACTGCAATATATTTTTAACGCATATTTAGACCGGAGTCCGATTTTAGGCCACAATATATTGTGCTTATAAGTTATATTATTTTATTTCAACTGTTTGCCGCGGGAAAGGTTCGGGATGAAATACACGCAAAGCGTTGATAATGCTGAAAAACCGATAATATTAAAACCGAAAAAATTTTTGAAAAAAACTCTTGACTTTATATATTAATTATGATAATATACCCGAGCACGCCGTAAAAAAGGGATAACTATGCCCATTTTCAGGCATGCAGATATGCGATGATGCGGGAGGTGGCCGCCCGAGAGGCGGGGAATTTCCGCGGAGTATGTCCGATTTCAAACCGGGCGGTTCAATCCGGGCCCTGCGGCCTGCCGATGGTTTTCCGTCATGGTGCTCAAAGACACGGTTACTTGCGATGAGGTTCCTTACCTCAGACTGTGCAGGTTTGAGCATAATGATGGAAAATACGTGCAAGCCGTATGGCGGCAGCAGCCCCGTCGTTTTCCCGAACGGTGTCTGTGCGGATTGAATATTATCAGCAAACGGCAATCGCCGAACCCGGAAAGTGTTTTCCGGTTTTTGAATCGGAAGGGTTGAAACACCCGGGTCGGTTTGCAAGTTTTGCGTGCCCGCCAAATTTTAAGGAGGCATTTCAATGGCAGCAAAGGGAAAAATCAGAATCAGACTCAAAGGTTACGATCACACTCTCGTCGACAAGTCGGCTGAGAAAATCGTAGAGACGGCAAAGAGAACAGGCGCGGACGTTTCCGGTCCCGTTCCCCTTCCCACAGAGAAGGAAATCGTCACTATCCTTCGCGCGGTCCACAAGTATAAGGACAGCCGCGAGCAGTTTGAACAGAGAACACACAAAAGACTCATCGACATTCTCAGACCTTCGGCAAAAACAGTTGAAGCTCTGACCGGTCTTGAGCTTCCCGCAGGCGTCGAAATCGAAATCAAGCTTTAATCGGTTTTCAGACAAATGCAGGTCAAGTTGGCTTAGGTCAACCAATAACCAAAGGAGGATGCAAATATGCAGAAAGCACTCATCGGAAAAAAGATCGGCATGACCCAGATCTTTGATGAAAAGGGAAACGTAATTCCCGTAACGGTAGTTGAAGCAGGTCCCTGCAACGTCGTTATGAAGAAGACAATCGAAAACGACGGTTACGAGGCAGTCCAGCTCGGTTTCGGCGATGTAAAAGTTCAGCGCCTGACAAAGCCGATGCTCGGTCACTTCAAGAAGAATGATGTCGCTCCCAAGAAACATCTCAAAGAGTTCAAGTTCGACGATATCGAATCACTCAACGTGGGCGACACCCTCACAGCAGACATCTTTGCGGTCGGCGACAAAGTTGACGTAGTCGGCACCAGCAAAGGCCACGGCACAGCGGGCTCTATCAAGAGATGGAACTTCTCCAGACTCAAAGAGTCACACGGTACAGGTCCCGTTGCCAGACACGCAGGTTCACTCGGCGCTTGTTCCGATCCCTCAAGAGTTTACAAGGGAAAGAAACTTGCAGGTCACTTCGGCTGTGAAAGAGTTACAATTCAGAATCTTACAGTTGCTAAAATCGACGCGGAAAACAATCTCGTAGCCATCAAGGGCGCCGTTCCCGGCCCCAAGGGCGGCATCGTAGTTATCCGCGACAGCGTTAAGAAAGCTTAAGGAAAGGAGTAGAAAATAATGCCTACAGTATCAGTTTTTGACATGACAGGTAAGAAGGTTTCCGATATCGACCTCAAGGAAGAGATCTTCGGAATCACCCCCAGCATTCCCGCTATGCACCTTTGTGTAGTCGCTTATCTTGCCAATCAGCGCCAGGGCACACAGTCTACCCTTACCAGATCGGAAGTCAGCGGCGGCGGCAAGAAGCCCTGGAAGCAGAAGGGTACAGGCCGCGCAAGACAGGGTTCGACCAGAGCTCCGCAGTGGTATCACGGCGGCATCGCCCACGGTCCCAAGCCCCGCACTTATCATAAGGACGTCAACAAGAAGGTCCGCAGACTCGCTATGAAGTCCGCACTTTCAGCCAAGGTTGCAGACGAGGAGCTCATCGTTCTCGATTCCCTCACTCTCGACGCAATCAAGACCAAGGACATGGCAAACGTTGTCAATGCACTTGAGACCGGCAAGAAAGTTCTCTTCGTCCTGCCCGAGAAGAACGATATAATCTATCGCTCTGCCCGTAACATCGCAGGCGTCAAGACCACCCTTGTTACCACACTTAACGTTTATGACATTCTCAACGCCGACACAGTCGTTGTTCTCAAGGATGCCGTAAGCAAGATCGAGGAGGTATATGCATGAGCAAGGCAGCACAGGATATTATTCTCCGCCCGATAATCACTGAAAACAGTATGGACGGCATTGCAGACCGCAAATATACCTTTGAGGTTGCAAAGGATTCCAATAAAATCGAAATCGCCAAGGCAGTCGAAACCCTTTTCGATGTCAAGGTCAGCAAGGTCAACGTAATCAATGTTGACGGCAAACTGAGAAGATACGGTCGCTTCGAGGGATACACCCCCTCCCGCAAGAAGGCAATCGTTACTCTTACCGAAGATTCCAAGACCATCGAATTCTTCGACGGTATGATGTAATTTTCAGGCAATCCCTTTATATATTATATAAACCATATTATACAATCAAATCCGGCGGTAAAGTATGAAGCAATTTGAGTGCTTCGCAAAGCTGCTGTAAGGAGAGTGTAGAAAATGTCTATTAAATTCTATAAGCCGACCACTAACGCAAGACGTAATATGTCGGTTACAGATTATTCCGAGCTCTCAAAGGTTGCGCCCGAAAGAAGTCTTCTTGTTTCTCTTAAGAAGAACAGCGGCCGTAACAGCTACGGAAGAATCACCGTTCGCCACAGAGGCGGCGGAGTTCGCACAAAGTATCGTATAATTGATTTCAAGAGAGATAAGTTTGATGTTCCCGCCGAAGTAGTCAGCATCGAATACGATCCCAACCGCTCGGCATTCATCGCCCTTCTCAAATATCAGGACGGCGAGAAGAGATACATCCTTCAGCCCGTAGGCCTTAAAGTCGGCGACACCGTTATCGCAGGCACCACAGCCGACATCAAGCCCGGCAATGCTCTTCCTCTTGCAAATATCCCCGTAGGCACTGTAGTTCACAACGTCGAGCTCTATCCCGGCAGAGGCGGCCAGCTCGCAAGAGCAGCAGGCAACTCCGCTCAGCTCATGGCAAAAGAAGGCGGCAAAGCCCTCCTTCGTCTTCCCTCGACAGAGCTTCGTTATGTTCCCGTCAGCTGCATGGCTACAATCGGCCAGGTAGGCAACACCGATCACGAAAACGTTAAAATCGGTAAGGCCGGCCGTAAACGCCATATGGGCTGGAGACCTACCGTACGCGGTTCCGTAATGAACCCGAACGACCACCCCCACGGCGGTGGTGAAGGTAAATCTCCCATCGGCAGACCGGGCCCTGTTACCCCCTGGGGCAAGCCCGCTCTCGGTTACAAGACCAGAAAGACAAAGAAACCGTCAGACAAGCTTATCGTAAAGCGTCGTAACGACAAATAAGTGAAAGGAGCAGATAATAATGGGCAGAAGCGTTAAAAAAGGACCTTTTGTGCAGCCTAAACTGCTCGAAAGAGTTCAGGAAATGAATAAAAAAGGCGAAAAGCAGGTTCTCAAGACCTGGAGCCGTTCCTCAACAATCTTCCCCGACTTTGTCGGCCACACATTTGCAGTTCACGACGGACGCAAGCATGTTCCCGTATATGTAACAGAGGACATGGTCGGACATAAGCTCGGCGAATTCGCACCTACAAGAACCTTCAGAGGTCATGCAGGTTCCAAGACATCCAATAACGGAAATTAATCGGCGAAAGGAGTGTATAACTAATGTCAGATAACGAAATGATGAGTGTCCCGACCGCAACTGCAAAGGCCACTTACATCCGTATTGCTCCCCGCAAGGTTCAGATAGTTCTTGATCTCATCAGGAACCAGCCTGCAGACAAAGCATTGGCAATTCTCAAATACACGCCCAAAGCCGCGTGTGAACCGCTGGAGAAGCTTTTAAAATCGGCTATCGCAAATGCCGAGAATAATCACAACATGGACGTTGACCGTCTTTATGTTGCAGAGGCAAACGTAGGCCAGGGTCCCACCCTCAAGAGAATCAGACCCAGAGCTCAGGGCAGAGCCTACAGAATCAACAAGAAAACATCTCACATCACCCTTGTTCTCAAGGAAATGGACTAAACGAAGAGGAGGTTAAACTATGGGACAGAAAATTCATCCTACCGGTCTGCGAATCGGTGTCATAAAGCCCTGGGAATCCCGCTGGTATGCGAGTTCCGAAAAGTTTGGCGATACTCTCGTTGAAGATTATAAGCTTCGTGAGTACCTCCTTGAGAAACTTGCGCCCGCAGGCGTACCCAAGGTTGAAATAGAGCGTGATGCAAAGAGAGTTTACATTTACGTTCACTGCGCCAAGCCCGGTATGGTTATCGGCAGACAGGGTGCAGAAATCGAAAAGCTCAAGAAAATCTGCGAAAACAGACTCGGCGGCAAAGAGGTTTCCCTCAACATCGTCGAAATCAAGCAGCCCGATCTTGACGCTCAGCTCGTAGCGGAAAACATCGCTTCCCAGCTCGAGAGAAGAATTTCCCATCGTCGTGCTATCAAGCAGGCTATCGGCCGCACCATGAAGCTCGGCGCAAGAGGAATCAAGATCCAGTGCAGCGGACGTCTCGGCGGCCGTGAAATCGCAGGTTCCGAAACATATCATGAGGGAACAATTCCCCTTCAGACCATCCGTGCCGACATCGACTACGGCTTCACAGAGGCGAAGACAACCTACGGCCGTATCGGCGTTAAGGTTTGGCTCTACAGAGGCGAAGTTCTCCGCGAGGTCAGAAATAACGGCCAGCGCAGAAGACCCGGCAGAGGCGGCAGCGATCGCAGAGAAGGCAGACCCGCCAGAGCGCCGAGAGAGAGAGCTCCGAGAGAAAACAAAGAAGGAGGTAACGACTGATGCTTTTACCCAAGCGTGTTAAATACCGCAGAGTTCAGAGAGGCAGACTCAAGGGCAAAGCTACCAGAGGCAATTTCGTCGCATACGGCGATTACGGTCTTGTAGCCCTTGAACCCGCATGGATTACCTCCAATCAGATTGAGGCAGCCCGTGTAGCTATGACGAGATACATCAAGCGTGGCGGCCAGGTCTGGATTAAGATATTCCCCGACAAGCCCATCACCGAGAAGCCGGCTGAGACCCGCATGGGTTCAGGTAAAGGTTCTCCCGAATACTGGGTAGCAGTCGTTAAACCCGGCAGAGTTCTCTTTGAGATCGCCGGCGTTGACAGAGAGCTTGCGGCAGAGGCTATGCGTCTTGCAGCCGCGAAGCTTCCGATCAAATGCAAATTCGTAAGCAAAGAAGAATTGGGAGGCGAGCAGTAATGAAAGCAGCTGAAATCAGAAATCTTTCGGCAGAAGAGCTTGATAAGAAGCTTGCCGAACTTAAAGACGAGCTGTTCAAGCTTCGCTTCCAGCAGGCAGTCAATCAGCTCGACAACCCGATGCGTATAAAGGCCGTCAAAAAGGATATCGCCCGCATTATGACAGTGCAGAGAGATATCGAACTTCACGGCACCAACGCTTGAGAAAGGGAGGCAGACAGACTATGGAAAGAAACCTCAGAAAAACCCGCGTTGGCATAGTAACCAGCGACAAGATGGAGAAGACTGTAGTTGTTTCTGTTAAAGACAGAGTCAGACATCCTCTCTATAAGAAGATTGTTAACAATACTTATAAGCTTAAGGCGCATGACGAAAATAACGAATGCGGCATCGGCGACAGAGTAAGAGTTATGGAAACCCGTCCTCTTTCAAAAGATAAGAGATGGCGCGTAGTGGAAATCATCGAGAAGGCAAAATAATGCCCGTTATGTAAGGAGGAAAAACACTGTGATACAGCAACAGAGTTACCTCAAAGTTGCCGACAACACCGGCGCGAAAGAGATTATGTGCATTCGCGTACTCGGCGGTTCCGGCAGGAGGTATGCCAATATCGGCGACGTCGTTGTTGCTTCTGTTAAAAAGGCAACACCCGGCGGCGTAGTTAAAAAAGGCGAGGTTGTTAAAGCTGTTGTAGTTCGTACAGCATTCGGTCTTCGCCGCGAAGACGGTACTTACATTCGCTTTGATGAGAATGCAGCCGTCATCATTAAGGACGATAAGAGCCCCAGAGGCACACGTATCTTTGGGCCGGTAGCAAGAGAGCTTCGTGAAAAGGATTATACCAAGATTCTTTCACTCGCTCCCGAAGTACTTTAATCGGAGGTGCGCGTGATGAATAAGGTTCATGTTAAAACCGGCGACGAAGTCGTCGTTATCAATGGTAAATACAGAGGCAAGAGAGGCAAGGTTATGCAGGTAAGCCCCTCCGAAGGCAAAGTCATCGTGGAAGGCGTCAACATCGTAAAGAAGCACGTCAAGCCCCGCAAGATGGGTGAGCCCGGCGGAATTATCGAAGCAGAATCCGCTCTTTATGCCGATAAGGTCCAGCTCATCTGCCCGAAATGCGGCAGACCTACCAGAGTAGGCCACAAGATTGTAGACGGCAAGAAAGTCCGCACTTGCAAAAAGAGCGACTGCCTTGCAGAGTTTTGATTAGAGGAGGATACAACAAATGGCAGCAAGATTAAAAGAAATGTATGTCAATGAAGTTGCACCTGCTCTTATGAAAAAATTCGAGTACAAGAGCGTTATGCAGATTCCGAAGATTGAGAAGATAGTTGTCAACGTAGCGTGCGGCGAAGCGAGAGATAATTCAAAGGTTCTCGACGCCATCACTTCCGACCTTATGCAGATCACCGGCCAGAAGCCCGTTCTCTGCAAGGCGAAGAAATCAGTTGCCAACTTCAAACTTCGTGAAGGCATGATAATCGGTGCAAAGGTTACTCTCAGAGGCGACAGAATGTATGAATTCCTTGACAGATTCTTCAACCTGGCGCTCCCCAGAGTCCGCGACTTCAGAGGAATCAACCCCAACTCATTTGACGGCAGAGGCAACTATTCCCTCGGCGTTAAAGAGCAGCTGATATTCCCCGAAATCGATTATGATAAGATTGACAAAGTCAGAGGCATGGACATCTGCTTTGTTACGACCGCAAATACAGACGAAGAAGCACGCGAGCTGCTCTCACTTATGGGCGCTCCGTTTGAGAGATAAGGAGGGAATACCGTGGCTAAGACATCACAGAAAGTCAGACAGGCTCGCCCTGCAAAATACTCGACAAGAGCTTATAACAGATGCAAAATCTGCGGCAGACCTCATGCTTATCTCCGCAAATACGGCGTTTGCCGTATCTGCTTCAGAGAGCTGGCTCATGCAGGTCAGATCCCCGGCGTCAAGAAAGCAAGTTGGTAATTGAGCGATTGCAAAGGAGGTAAACCAGTATGCAAATTACTGATTCCATCGCTGATATGCTCACCCGTATCCGTAACGCGAATTCGGCAAAGCATGATACAGTGAAAGTTCCCGCATCAAACATGAAGAAGGCAATTGCTCAGATTCTTGTTGATGAGGGCTATATAAAGAGTTTCAAGGTTGAGGACGACGGTAAACAGGGTATTATGGAAATCGCCCTTAAATACGGTCCCAACAAGTCTCAGGTCATTACCGGTCTTCGCAGAGTTTCAAAGCCCGGTCTGAGAATTTATACAGACGTTGAAAATATGCCCAAGGTTATGAAAGGTATCGGCATCGCCATCCTTTCCACCTCAAAGGGCGTTATGACTGACAAGGACGCGCGCAAGGCGAATGTCGGCGGCGAAGTTCTTGCATTTATCTGGTAAGGAGGTTACGCTATGTCACGTATAGGCAAAATGCCCATCGTTATCCCCGCGGGTGTTGATGTTACAATTGACGGCAACCTTGTTACCGTAAAGGGTAAGAAAGAAACCCTTTCTGCAAACATCCATCCCAACATCACAGTCGAGAAGGACGGCGACACAATCACTGTTACCCGCCCGAACGACAATAAAGAAAACAGATCACTTCACGGTCTTTCAAGAACCATCATCGCCAACATGGTAAACGGCGTAAACGAGCCCTTCAAGAAGGAACTCGAGGTTAACGGCGTAGGTTACCGTGCAGAGATGAAGGGAAAGGATCTCGTTCTTAAGGTCGGTTATTCACACGACGTTATCATGACTCCTCCCGAAGGCGTCACAGTCGAAGTTCCCAATCCCAATAAGATCGTAATCTCTGGTGCCGACAAGCAGAAGGTCGGTCAGTTTGCCGCAAACGTGCGCGAGAAGCGTCCCCCCGAGCCGTATAAGGGCAAGGGCATCAAGTATGCGTCCGAGCACATCCGCCGCAAAGAGGGTAAGGCCGGTAAGGGCGGTAAATAACAGGAGGGTTTCTAAATGGTTAAAAAGCTTGATACAAACAAGGCAAGACTTAATCGCCATAAGAGAGTCCGTGGAAAGGTTACAGGCACTGCAGAGTGTCCCCGCCTTAATGTATTCCGCTCACTTCAGCACATCTATGCTCAGCTTATAGATGATGTTGCCGGCGTTACATTGGTTTCAGCTTCAACAGTTGAAAAGGACTTTACGGAATATGGCGGTAATATGTCAGCTGCACACAGCGTTGGCAAATTATTGGCTGAAAGAGCCGCTGAAAAGAATATCAAAGATTGCGTATTCGACAGAGGCGGTTATATCTATCACGGCAGAGTCAAAGAGCTCGCCGAAGGCGCCCGTGAAGGCGGCTTAAACTTCTAAGAGAGGAGAGAGTATTATGGCTAAAATGGATGCTTCCACAATGGAGCTTCAGGAACGTGTAGTTTCTATCAACAGAGTTTCAAAGGCTGTAAAGGGCGGCCGTATCTTCAAGTTCTCTGCTCTTGTAGTCGTAGGTGACGGAAACGGCACCATCGGTTTCGGTCTTGGTAAGTCCGGCGAAGTTCCGGACGCAATCCGTAAGGGTATCGAAGACGCTAAGAAGAATCTTATGAAGATTTCTCTTAAGGGTACAACGATTCCTCACGAGGTTATCGGTAAGTTCGGCGCAGGCGTTGTTCTTCTCAAGCCCGCTGCTCCCGGTACCGGCGTTATCGCAGGCGGCCCCGTTCGTGCGGTCGTTGAAACAGTCGGCATCAAGGATATCCGTACAAAGGCTCTTCGTTCAAACAACCCCTGCAACATCGTAAGAGCAACAATCGACGGACTTTCAAAGCTTCGTAACGCAGAAGAAGTTGCGGTTATCCGCGGCAAGTCCGTTCAGGAAATTTTAGGTTAAGGAGGTTGCAAAAATGGCAGATTTACAGGTAAAGCTTGTCAAAAGTCTGATTGGTTCCACCAAGCCCCAGATTGCGACCGCCACAGCACTCGGCCTTCACAGAATCGGTGATGTCACCGTTCAGCCCGATAACGAGGCAACAAAGGGAAAGATTAAAAAGCTCTCCCATCTTCTTGAGGTCAGTGAAGTCAAAGGAGGTGCC
>JAEEGF010281815.1_pt1 | contig 19340 bp, 15 predicted proteins | sample 9134171 | NCBI WGS metagenome assembly JAEEGF01 (sample SAMN16246542, study PRJNA631951) | gut metagenome | biome: gut microbiome; feature: rumen; material: AP-attached | host: Bos | place: Iran: Karaj | collected 2018-10
GTCGTCTCGAGCTGCTTCTTGTTGCAGGACGCAACCAGAAGGGTCATCAGGGACAGGAATATGACAGTGATTCTTCTCATTTTGCAAGAAACTCTTCGGATACTTTCAATATGTATGCCTTCGCGTCTTCAGGCGAGGGAATATTTCCAGGGAAGAACAACTTTCCGCCGGCAGCCATCTCATGACCGCCTCCGTTGAAGTAGCGCATCGCACAGAGATTGGCCGACGTTCCTTCCTTCGACCTGATGGACACGCGGAAACGGCCTTCCTCTTCAGTGAGCAGTATGCTCATCCTGACCCTTGATATGGCCAGAGGCAGGTTGACGAAGCCTTCACTCTCTCCCTGCCTGAAATCGAACCTCTTCTGGATCGCCCTGTCCAGGATCATGAAAGCCGTACCTTCCGGTGTGATTTCCAGGTTCCTGTCCAGCAGATACCCCATCAGCCTGAGCCTGTTCTCCCTGTAGTTGTGGTACAGGCAGGAGAGGATCCTATCCCTGTCCACGCCTGCAGCCATAAGCTCGTAAGCCATGTTCAGGGTTCCGGGGAACACGGAATTGGCGAAGTTGTTGGTATCGGTCGTCATGCCGGTCATCAATGATTCCAGGCATTCCATCGGCAGACGGGCAAGGTCACCTTCAACGTCCGGCATCTCCTTGATTATCCGGAACAGCAGTTCGCAGGTCGAGGATACCTCGGTTTCGGAGAATACTATTCCGAACGAATCCCGTTCAGGGTTCAGGTGATGGTCGACCAGGACCTTGGGGGCTGATGAACTGCGGAGTTCAGGTTCCATGTCCTCGCCCGACCTGGAGAAGGAACTGCAGTCCAGGCAGAACAGGAGGTTGCTCCCAGATATCCTCTCCCTGACCCCTTCAAGGTCCTGGTTGCAGGTAAGAACGGAGCCTTCCCCGAACCCCTCCAGCATGAAGGCCAGGGATTCCGGTACGCTGTCCGGAACCAGGAGTACGGCATCCTTCCCCCGCATCCCGGAGAGATAGCTCACGAGCGCGAGTCCGCTGCCCAGGGCGTCTCCGTCCGGGTGGATGTGTACCGATACCGAGATCCTGGAAGCCTCGGCTATCATGGTGTCAAGTGCAAGGATATTGTTCATTTGCAGCAGCAAAATTACAAATATTATATTGCATTTCATAAATCAATTTTCTAACTTTGTCCAGAATTGACGCTTTGTCAGTTCCCTTGAATGCAAATCATAATTTCTAAGTATAATGAACAAGACACTGAAAACGATTCTGAGCATCCTGCTCGCGCTTCTGTGCGTATTCCTCGTTTACAAGATCTATGACGGCGTCATGGAGCCTGTAAGGTTTGAAAAGGACGTCAACGCCAGGAAGAAAGTTGCCATCCAGCAGCTCAAGGACATCCGTGACCTCCAGGTTGCTTACAAGAGCGTAAATGACAGGTTCACAGCCTCTTTCGACACCCTCAAGCAGTTCTACAAGAACGGAGAGATGATTGTCTTGATGCAGATTGGTTCCAAGGATGACTCCCTTGCATGGGCCCACACCCAGGAGGTGAAGAAGGCTGCCAAGGGCAAGCTCACCGATGCCGATCTCTTCAGGCTGTACCAGCAGGGAGACAACAAACTCGTATTCGCGATCCAGAACAAGATCCCTGTGAGGGACACCCTGTTCAACCACAGGACCGACTTCAACATCGACACTATCGACAAGATCCCGTTCGCCGTCGATGAGACAGGTTCGGCTGAGATTACCGATGTCGAGATGGCTGCCATCGTGAAGAAGGTCTCCGGTGTCGACGTGCCTCTCTTCGAGGCCAAGATGCCTTACAAGTCCCTGCTCCGTGGTCTTGATCATCAGCTCATCGTCAACCTCGTTGCCGAGCGCGAGGATCTGGGCCAGTATGAAGGTCTCCAGGTAGGAAGCATCACCGCTCCGAACAACAACGCGGGTAACTGGGAGTAGGACAGAGCATGTCCCGTCACACTCCAAAGGTGGCCCTTGTGCCGTCCGCATTCTTTGACGCGGCATCTGCAAGAGAGATCTTGTCAAGGACTGTCCTTCTGGAAGAAGACGACAAAGTTGAATACATCAGTTTGCCGGAATATTCCGCCGAACTGGTGTATTCTCTTTCTGACCCTGAGCCCACTTCTCCGGTCCCTGAGCCTGTCGAATGGCCGGAACTTTACAATGTGATCAAGGCCCTTTCCGGGGTCAGGGAGCACAACAAGATAGTGGCCTCTTACGGTGACGGTTTCCTGTCACTGGCGGTGGCCCAGGGTGAGAAGCTTCTGCTGGCCAATGTGTTTTCCGCAGCCGATTTCACTACGGCGGAATATTTCCTGTTCATGGCCATCAAGAAACTTCAGCTCAATCCAGAGGTTTCCACGGTCCATTTCCTCACACCTCTTTCCGGGGATGAAGAGATGTCCCTGTACCGCTATTTCAAGTCGGTGGAGCAGATATGAGGATCATCGGCGGGCGACTCAAGGGCAAGACTATCAATCCGCCGGCAGGCTACAAGGCCAGGCCTACCACGGATTTCGCCCGTGAAGGGCTGTTCAATATCCTGAACAATGAATATGAATTCGAGGACCTGAAGGTCCTTGACCTTTTCGGAGGCACCGGTGCGGTTGCCTTCGAATTTGCTTCCCGTGGTGCAGCGAGAGTGTATTCGGTCGAGATGGTCAGGGAGAATGCTTCCTTCATCAAGACTGAGGCCAGGCGCCTGGGCCTTGACAATGTAACCATGGTCAGGGATAACGTCTTTGACTTCCTGCCTATCTGCCACGAGAAGTTCGATATAATCTTCGCCGACCCGCCGTATGCCCTTGAGGGTCTGGAGACGTTGCCTGACAAGGTATTTGCCCAGGATATACTCCATCCCGGCTGTTACTTCATCCTCGAGCACGGTGACGAGCATTCTTTCACCGGCCATCCGCGCTTCAAAAAAGAGAAGTGCTACGGTCGCGTGCACTTCTCCTTCTTTGAATAAAGCCCTGTAAGGAAACTATTTTCCCAGGTTTCCGAGGATCGACCGGGTTATCTCGCGTGTGATGGTACGTGTGGCGGCACTGGTAGCGCTCTTCACGACCTTGCCTGCACTCTCCTTGGTAGACGTGTTTTTCTTTTTCCCGGTCACCCTTCCGGACACTTCGTTTCCGATGGCTGTCGCGACAGTGGCGGTAACGGCGGTGATCACGGCCTTTGCGACCTTGCTCAGAACTCCGGCCTTCTTCTTCGGCGCGGGAACCTTCGCAGCCTTCGTGGAACCCTTCCCTTGCTTCTCCTCTTCATTCTCGGCTTCTTTCAGCTGAGCTTCTTTTTCTGCCAGGAGGGTCTCGAAAGCGCTGTCCCTCTCTATCAGCTTGTCGTATTTCCCGTATATCTTGGACTGCTTGATAATCTGGCTTCTCTGGTTCTCGTCGATGGCTCCGATCTGGCTTAACGGGAACAGCACCCTGGCTTTCTGGACCACGCTGGGAGCACCCTTTTCATCCAGGAATGAAACGAGGGCTTCACCTGTTTCGAGACTTGTTATGGCCTCATAGGTATTGAACTCGGGATTAGTCCTGAAGGTATCCGCAGCCACCTGGACGGCTTTCTGGTCCCTGGGGGTAAAGGCACGCAGGGCGTGTTGCACCCTGTTACCCAGCTGTCCTAGGATGGTGTCGGGAATATCGGTGGGGCTCTGGGTCACGAAGTAGACTCCGACACCCTTGCTTCGGATGAGCCTGACCACCTGCTCGATCTTGTCGACAAGGGCCTTTGAGGTTCCGTCGAAGAGCATGTGGGCCTCGTCGAAGAAGAACACGAGTTTCGGAAGGTCCATGTCTCCGACTTCCGGGAGGGTGACATAGAGCTCCGACAGCAGCCAGAGCAGGAATGTCGAATATACCTTCGGCTTGAGCATCAGTTTGTCGGCGGCCAGGACGCTCATGACACCCTTGCCACCTTCCGTGGCGAGGAGGTCGTAGATGTCGAAGGAAGGCTGTCCGAAGAACTTGTCCGCACCCTCGTTCTCGAGGGTCAGAAGGGACCTCTGTATCGCACCGACAGACGCAGGAGCGATGTTGCCGTAGATCTGTGAATACTCGGAAGCATGCTCGGAGATGAAGTTGAGGCAGGACCTGAGGTCCTTGATGTCGTCCAGCAGCAGCCCCCTTTCGTCAGCAATCCTGAAGAGGATGTTGAGCACACCTTCCTGGGTGTCGTTCAGACCCAGGATACGGGTGAGCAGCTGGGGACCCATCTGGGAGATGGTGCACCTCATCGGATGTCCCTGCTCTCCGAACACATCGTAGAAGCGGACCGGGCAGCTCTGGAACTGGGGATTCTCTATTCCGAACTCCGGCATCCTCTTCTCGATGAAGCCGCTTGTCCTTCCGGGCTGGGAGATTCCCGAGAGGTCTCCCTTCATGTCAGCCATGAAGCAGGGAACACCCGCCTGGCAGAAACTTTCGGCCATCACCTGCAAGGTGACTGTCTTTCCGGTACCGGTAGCACCGGCCACAAGTCCGTGTCTATTGGCCATCTTCCCTACGATGGAGAGAGGGCCTTTTTCACAATGGGCTATCCAAAGCCCGTGGGTTGAGTCGAACATATCCTTGTATTTTATTTATTGTCTTCCTGTTTGGCGCCCAGGCGCATTTTCATCAGCGAAAGGATGCAGCCTGAGACAGCGAATACCGTCAAGCCAATCCACGGGGCGGCAGCGGCATTGACTCCGAAACCGACCTTGTCCACGAGGATGAAGGTGATGCTGACGGCCGTCATGAAGCCTGCGGGGATTCCGCTGATCAGGTAGCGGAGCCCCTTCTTGTTCTTGAGGAGATAGACCGTGACTGCCCAGAGCGTGAACACTGCCAGGGTCTGGTTGGCCCATCCGAAATACCTCCAGATGGTGTTGAATCCATTCGCATCGGAGATGTTGAACCAGAGCAGAAGGGCGGTGACTATGAAGAGCGGTATGCTGATTACAAGCCTGTTGCGAACAGGTCTCTGGTTGAATTTAAGGAAATCGGCTATTATGAGCCTCGTGCTCCTTAGGGCGGTGTCACCGCTCGTGATGGGGGCGGCAACGACTCCTAGGATGGCGAGGATGCCACCGAGTATTCCCAGCCAGGTCTTGGATACCGTGGTAACCACCGTAGGAGCGGCTGCGGTGATGTCGGAGCCGCATTCAGTCGCACCTCCGTCGAAGAAGAAGTAGGAGGATACCGCAGCCCAGACCAGGGCGACCAAACCTTCGGTGATCATCGAGCCGTAGAAGACCGGCCTTCCGAGCTTTTCGTTCTTAAGGCAACGGGCCATCAAGGGGCTCTGCGTAGCGTGGAATCCGCTGATTGCGCCACAGGCTATGGTGATGAACAGGCAGGGGAATATGGGTTGTCCGTTTACGCCGACCGATGGACCCCTGTTGGCAAGGCCGTCCCAGAATTCGGGAATGGAAGGCCATTTGATGAACAGGCCGACCATAAGCGCCACTGCCATGAAGATCAGGGCGAAGGCGAACAGGGGATAGATCTTTCCGATTATCTTGTCGATCGGGAGCATCGTGGCGATGAAATAGTACACGAATATCACTCCTACCCAGATCATCATCGAGGAGGAGGAACCGTCACCGGCGATGTCACCGAGGATTATGGCGGGGCTGTATACGAACACGGCAGCCACCAGGACCAGAAGCAGCATCGTGAAGACGAGGACGACCTTCTTGGTGCCCTGTCCAAGATAATCTCCTATGATTTCCGGGAGTCCGACTCCGCCTTTCCTCAAGGACAGCATTCCGGTGAGATAATCGTGGACCGCACCTGCGAAGATGCATCCGAACACGATCCAGAGGTATGATGCCGGACCGAATTTGGCGCCCATTATGGCTCCGAAGATCGGACCGGTTCCCGCGATGTTGAGGAACTGGATCATGAACACTTTCCAGGTGGGCAGGGCGACGAAATCGACTCCGTCCGCTTTGGAGATTGCAGGTGTCTGGCGACTGCTGTCGGGTCCGAAAACCTTCTCTACGAATTTCCCGTAGAGGAGGTAGCCCAGGATCAGGGCGACAAGGCTGAGAATCAAAGAAATCATATCATACAAATATAGTAAAAACTATAGTCAAATGATACCTTCCCTTTCGAGAAGGGCCATAGCTTCGATGAGCATGCATCCGTCCGGTTGGGTGGCTGAAGAGGTTATTCGACCGTTATCGAGTTCAGGAGAGGAAGTTTGCCGTCTCCGATCAGCTTGATGATCAGTTCGCCGAACAAGGTGTTCTGCCAGGCGAACCACTCGCGTGTGAATCTTTCGGGGTTGTCCTTGTGGAATGACTCATGCATGAAGCCGGTGCCTGCATCTGTCTTCATCAAGGTTTCGATGCACCACTTGATTTCCGCGTCGTCGCTGGAGGTGAAGGCTTTCATCATGATGCTCATCGGCCAGACCATATCGAAGCCGATGTGCGGACCGCCGATCCCTTCTCCGGCTTTGCCCTTGAAGAAATAGGGATTGTCCTCACTCCAGACAAAGCGCCTGGTATTCTGATAGATACTGTCATCGGGAGTGACATCACCCAGGTAAGCCATGGCCAGCAGGCTGGGGACATTAGCGTCATCCATCATGAGTTTGTTGCCGAATCCGTCGACTTCATAGGCGTAGATGGTTCCGTACTTAGGATGCTCTACGGTAGCATAGGCCTGTAGCGCTTCCTGGACTTCGTCCGCAAGGCCACGGCATTCAAGTGCCAGGTCTTTCTCTCCGTTGACCTTCTCCAGGATCTCCCCAGCCTTGCGCAGGGATGTGACCGCAAAGAAGTTGGACGGGATCAGGAACTCGTAGATGGTGGCGTCGTCGGACGGACGGAAAGCCGAGGCGATCAGCCCGACAGGTTTGACCGGATTGCCGAAACCGTGGTTCGATTTGGTGTCGGTCTGTGTCTCGGTCTCTCTCTGGAAGCGGTATGGGCCGGGTCCTTCCTTGCGCTGCTGGGCCTTGAAAGTGGTAAGGATATTCCTTACGGCATTGATCCAGGTCTCACCGAATACGGAAGTATCTCCAGTGGTCTTCCAATACTGGTAGGCAAGACGGATAGGGTAGCAATCCGAATCGATCTCCCACTTGCGCTCGTGCAGGTTGGGATTCATCTTCGTGCGGTCTGTCTGCCATCCGGTTCCGGTCGGCCCATCATTGAAAGCATTGGCGTACGGGTCGATGCAGATCAGGCTGAACTGGCAGTTGATCACACCTGCGAGCATGTTCCTGAGATGCCGGTCTTTATTTGCCAGTTGTACATATGGCCAGACCTGGGCTCCGGAGTCCCTGAGCCACATTGCGTGGATGTCTCCGGTGTAGACGAAAGTCCTCCAGTTGCCGTTTTCATCCTTGCCGAAATGGACGGTCGTATCGAGGGTGTTGGGGTAGCAGTTGGAAAACATCCAGGCCAGCTTGGCATTCGTCAGCTGAGCAGTCACTTCCTTGATCTTCGCTTCCACTGCTTCGCTGCGGAATAGCCTTTCCCCGGGAGCGGGACGTTTGGACTCGTAAGACTGGGCTCCGGCCGTAAACATGCAGGCGAAGAGAGCCAGGGTAATCAGTATTCTTTTCATTATAGAGCAGTTATTTTCGGTCTTTAACAAATATAGCGCTTTTTGCAGATATTCTTTTTCTCTAGCATTATGATTATATTTGTATTTACGGTTTGAAACAAACAACACTTCAGATAATGAAAGCAAGATTCATCGTTATGGCTGCCGTCGCCCTCCTGGTCGCGGGCAGTATCAATGCACAGCAATGGAGCCCTGCAGGAGACAGGATCAGGACACCCTGGGCCGAAGAGGTCTCGCCGACGAACTCCCATCCCGAATATCCCCGTCCCCAGATGGTCCGTTCCGAATGGCAGTCTCTCAATGGTCTTTGGGATTACGCCATTATCCCGAAGTCGGAGCCTAGACCCGCCAAATTCGACGGGAAGATCCTGGTTCCTTTCGCTGTCGAGTCATCCCTTTCCGGTGTCGGCAGGAAGGTGACCCCGGACGACGCCCTTTGGTACAGGACCACTTTCTCGGTCCCATCTGCTTGGAAGGGCAGGAGGCTTATGCTCAATTTCGACGCTGTCGATTGGAAGACTGTGGTTTACGTCAATGACATACAGATCGGTTCCCATACAGGTGGCTACACTCATTTCTCATTTGATGTGACTCCTTATCTTAGGAACGGGGCCAACTCCCTTGTCCTGAAAGTCGAGGATGCTACCGACAACGATTTCCAGCCTCGTGGGAAGCAGGTGTCCAAACCCTCCGGAATCTGGTACACCGCCGTCTCGGGTATCTGGCAGAGCGTATGGATGGAGCCTGTGGCCCCTGCCCATGTGACCGATTACAATGTGGTCTCAAGCATAAAGGAGAAAGCCATCAATGTCACGGTTGACGCCGAAGGTGTTCAGGAAGGTGATGTAATCAAGGTTTTCCTCCTCGACGGAGGTATTGGATATTCCACAGAGACCGCTAACGCCGCGAAGACCGCCACTGACGGATTGTATGCGGTACTCGCATCCGGGATGACGGTCCCAGGCGGGACGGTGACGCTCAATGTCAGGAATCCAAAACTCTGGTCTCCTGATTCTCCTTATCTCTATGGTCTTGATATCCAGATTCTCAGGAATGGCAAGGTCATAGACAAGGTCGCCTCTTATACAGCCATGCGTGAGGTCGGAGCATACAGGAAGAATGGCAACACCAAGCTCATGGGGCTTAACGGCGAGGGCTTGTTCCAGCTTGGACCCCTTGACCAGGGCTGGTGGCCGGACGGACTTTATACCGCACCCACTGATGAAGCTCTCAAATTCGACATCCAGAAGACAAAGGACTTCGGATTCAACATGATCCGCAAGCACATCAAGGTCGAGCCTGACCGTTGGTTCTACTATTGCGACCAGATTGGAATCATAGTATGGCAGGACATGCCTTCTTTCGGCGGCAGCAAGAAGTGGGGCATGTACTATTACGGAGAGGGCGAGGATTTCCCCGCTACACCCGAGGCCAAGGCCAATTACTACAAAGAGTGGACGGAGATCATCAATCAGGTCAAGAAGTTCCAGTGTATCGCAGTTTGGGTGCCTTTCAACGAGGCTTGGAGCCAGTTCGACACCAAGGATGTCGTCGCCTACACCAAAAAGCTTGATCCAACCAGACTTGTCAACCAGTCTTCAGGAGGTAACTGGGAGGAAGGTGTCGGAGACATCCTCGACAACCACCACTATCCTTACCCTGCTTTCAGGATGTGGGACAAGAACATGATCAATGTCCTGGGTGAATATGGTGGAATCGGACTGCCTGTCGAAGGACATCTCTGGCAGGCGGACAAGAACTGGGGATATGTCCAGTACAAGAATGGGGATGAGGTCCTGGCCGAGTACGCTTCATTCGCCGAGCAGCTCAAGCAGCTCATCAAGCAGGGTTGCAGCGCCGCGGTCTATACCCAGACAACCGATGTGGAAATCGAGATCAACGGTCTCATGACTTATGACCGCAAGGTCATCAAGATGGACGAGAAGAAACTCCGCGCCGTCAATGAAGGCATAATCAAGTCAATGCCAGTCAAATAACCTGTTTAATTATGGATATAAGGAATAAACGCTATGCCCTGCTGGTACCTACCAGCATGGGTTTGCGTGTCACGCCGGAGAACGGGCAGCCTGTCCAGTCGAGTGATGCCCTGCATCTGCAGGCCACCAGTGCCGAGACAAATGTCGCAAGCATCTCCTCTTATCTCGGCCTTCCGGTCAAGGTGCTGACCACCTTCGTTGAGGGCAGTCCCTTCGCTGCCTTCATCAAGTCCAACCTCCGCTCCCGCGGAATGGACTTCGAGGGACCTGAAGTGCCTCAGGGAGGCCCCTGGGGGTACAGGCATCAGATAAATGTGGCCGACAGCGGCTACGGTTCCCGCGGCCCGAGGGTATGGAACGACCGCGCCGGCGAAGTGGGCAGAACCTTGAATGTCAAGGATTTCGACCTTGACAGGATATTCGGGAAAGAAGGGGTGGAGATCGTCCATCTCTCCGGACTGATCGCGGCGCTCAGCCCCGATACCAGCCGCTTCTGCCTCGAGATCGCTAGGAAAGCGAAGGAATATGGGACCAGGATAAGTTTCGACCTCAACTACAGGGCGTCTTTCTGGGCCGGAAGGGAGGAGGAACTCCGTGCCGTTTTCAGTGAGATTTGTTCCCTGGCCGACATCCTTATCGGTAACGAGGAAGATTTCCAGTTATGCCTGGGGATCCCCGGACCCGAGGCCGGTGGCAAGGACATCTCTGCCAAGATCGAAGGATTCAAGGAGATGATCCGCCGTGTAAGGAAGGAATACCCGGCCGCTCAGGTATTCGCCACCACCCTTCGCCAGGTCAACAATACCAACAGCCACAACTGGGGCGCGATCATGCTTGAAGGAGACACCTGGCATGTGGTCGAGCCTCGAGAGATACATGTTCTGGACAGGATCGGAGGCGGCGACGGTTTCGTCGGAGGCCTGCTTTACGCGATACTCAAGGGTTGGGAACCCGAAAAATGGATCCAGTTCGGTTGGGCCTGCGGTGCACTTGCCACGACCTTCCTTACCGACTATGCCCAGCCTGCCGATGAAGACCAGGTCTGGAGCATCTGGAAAGGCAATGCGAGGGTAAAACGCTAGGCCATGCTCTATTTCGCAAGGGGATCGGAGACCGACATCATCCCGGCTGAAGAAACAAGGGCCATCCTGAAGGATGTCTTCGACAGGATGGGCTCCAGGAAGAGGGTGCTGGCCATTCCTCCGGACTACACCAGGCTCAATTCCTTTGCCGGCCCCGTCACGGAGATGGTGAACGATTATTTCGGAGAGCGCCTTACCGATGTGATGCCGGCCCTCGGGACGCATACACCTATGACTGAGGAACAGATCTCATCCATGTTCGGCTCCGTCCCTCCCGCCAAATTCCGTGTCCACGACTGGCGCAACGACGTCGTCACGGTGGGGGAGGTCCCGGCCTCGTTCGTCAGCGAGGTATCGGAAGGTCGTGTGAGCTATCCTATGCCTGCCCAGGTGAACAGGCTCCTTCTTGATCCCTCGTTCGACCTTATCCTTTCAATAGGACAGGTAGTACCTCACGAGGTGATAGGTATGGCCAACTACACCAAGAACATATTCGTAGGTGTCGGGGGATCGGAGGGGATAAACAAGAGCCATTTCCTCGGAGCTTCCTACGGCATGGAGAGGATAATGGGGCGGGCGAAGACCCCGGTAAGGGACGTCCTTGAATATTCCAGGATCCATTTCATCCCCGACATTCCGATAGTGTACATCCTTACAGTCCGTGCCAAGGATGAGGCGTCCGGCGAACTGGTGACGAGGGGGCTATTCATAGGCGATGATTTCGAATGTTTCGAGAAGGCGTCGAAGCTCTCGCTCGAGACCAATTTCATAATGGTCGAGAAGGAAATACGCAAATGCGTCGTATGGCTCGACCCTGCTGAGTTCAAGAGCACGTGGCTTGGAAACAAGGCCATATACAGGACCCGCATGGCCCTGGCCGACGGAGCGGAGCTAGTGGTGCTCGCACCGGCTCTGAAGGAATTCGGTGAAGATCCAGCCATAGACACCCTCATACGCAAATATGGTTACAAGGGCACTCCGCACACCCTGGAAGCGACGGAGGCCAACAAGGACCTCCAGGACAATCTCGGAGCGTCCGCCCACCTCATCCACGGGTCTTCCGAAGGCAGGTTCAGGATAACCTATTGTCCGGGTCCCGGGGTGAGCAGGGAAGAAATTGAAAGTGTCGGATTCGGCTACGGTGACCTCGGGGAGGCCATGCGCCGCTATCCGGCCGATATAATGAAAGACGGATGGAACATCATGCCCGACGGCGAGGAGGTCTATTACATTTCCAATCCCGCCCTCGGCCTCTGGGCCCATCCTTCAAGATTTGTTGATTGATGAATACAAGGCACACTATATACCCGAACCGCCGCTTCGCGGCCCCACCGCTCGCTTCACTGCGTTCCGCTCCGGTCCCCCCTCTTAACGTGCCGAGGGTGGCAGTGGTTCTTGGCATATAGTGTGCCTTGCATATGAAGCAAAATACATAGAATTATATGAAAGCAGTATCAGACATCGGACTTGTGGGTCTCGCCGTCATGGGCGAGAACCTGGCTTTGAACATGGAGAGCAAGGGCTTCCATGTGAGCGTCTTCAATCGTACGGTCGAGAAGGTTGACCGTTTCATGGAGGGCCGCGGCAAAGGCCTCAACTTCTACGGAGCGCACTCCCTGGAGGACTTCGTCGCATCCCTGAAGAGCCCCAGGAAAGTGTTCCTGATGGTCAAGGCCGGGAAGCCCGTGGACGAGTTCATCGACAGGCTCATCCCTCTCCTTGACAAAGGAGACATAATCATAGATGGCGGCAACACCCATTTCCCGGACACCGCCCGCAGGGCCGAATATGTTGAAAGCAAGGGCCTCCTGTACATCGGCACAGGTGTTTCCGGAGGAGAGGAAGGTGCTCTTAAGGGCCCTTCGATGATGCCCGGCGGATCCCCGGAGGCATGGCCTTTCGTCAAACCCATATTCCAGGGCATAAGCGCCAAGGTCGCTGACGGTACCCCTTGCTGCGACTGGGTCGGACAGGGAGGTGCAGGCCATTTCGTGAAGATGGTCCACAACGGTATCGAATACGGTGACATCCAGCTCATATGCGAGTGCTACCAGATAATGAAGGACATCCTCGGAATGACCAACGAGGAGATGCATGAAACCTTCGCCGAATGGAACAGGGGAGACCTCGACAGCTACCTCATCGAAATAACCCGCGACATCCTGGCGAAGAAGGACGGGGAAGGGAAGTATGTCCTCGACTATATCCTCGACACTGCCGGCCAGAAAGGTACCGGCAAATGGACCGCTATCTCGGCCCTCGACCTGGGCGAGCCCCTTACCCTGATAAGTGAATCCGTCTATGCCCGCTGCCTGTCAGCCTTGAAGGATGAAAGGGTGAAGGCTTCCGGGATCCTGGAAGGTCCTAAGCCGGTCAGGTTCACCGGTGACAGGAAGGCTTTTCTGGAAGACTTGAGGAGGGCCCTGTTCGCATCCAAGGTCGTCTCATACGCCCAGGGTTATTCCCTTATGAGGGCAGCTGCAAAGGAATATGGCTGGGACCTCAATTACGGCGGGATAGCCCTTCTCTGGAGAGGAGGCTGCATCATCCGCAGCGTATTCCTCGGAAAGATCAAGGATGCGTTCGACAAGGATCCAAACCTTGCAAATATCCTTCTCGATCCCTATTTCAAGGATAAGCTGTCCGAGGCCCAGACCGGCTGGAGGAATGTCATCGCCCAGGCCGTCGTGAACGGAGTTCCCGCCCCTTGTATGACCGCCGCCCTTGAGTATTATGACGGCTACCGCACCGAAAGGCTTCCCGCCAACCTGCTGCAGGCCCAGAGGGACTATTTCGGAGCCCATACTTATGAAAGGACTGACCGTCCCCGCGGGGAGTTCTTCCACACCAACTGGACCGGCCACGGCGGCGATACCGTCTCCGGGACATACACCGTATAACAATAAACGATCCTGATATGAAGTATTCATTTGATGACCTGAAAGGTCGTAACTGCGTTATTACCGGCGGGTTCGGCGTGATCGGAACCGCCTTGACCAGGGGACTTGCAGAGGCCGGGGTCAACCTGGCAGTGATCAGCCGTTCCGCTGACAATCCTGCTAAGGGCGAAGCAATTGCCGCCGAATTCGGGGTGAAGTGCATTGGCATCTCCGCCAGTACCCTGGACCAGGCCGCCCTCGAGGCTGCCCTCGAATTGATCCACGAGAAGCTCGGAAAGGTCGATATCCTCATCAACTGCGCAGGAGGAAACTCTCCCAAGGCGACCTGCAAGGCCGAGCAGATGAATCCCGGCGACGACCTGGGAGATACATTCTACGGCCTTGACCTGAGCGGTTTTGACCAGGTGTTCGACCTCAATTTCAAGGGAACCCTATTGGCGACCAAGGTGTTCACCCGGGACATGGTGGAGGCCGGTAAAGGCAATGTCCTGAATATCTCCTCTATGAATTCGATCCGTCCCCTTACCAAGATCCCTGCATATTCGGCAGCAAAGGGAGCGATCAACAATTTCACCCAGTGGTATGCGGTCCACGTGGCGCAGATGGGCATCCGCTGCAACGCCATCGCCCCGGGCTTCTTCCTGACCGACCAGAACCGCTTCCTGCTCACGGACGAAAAGACCGGAGCGCTGAAGCCCCGCGGAGAGAAGATCATCGCCAACACTCCGACACACAAGTTCGGCGAACCGGAGGACCTGGTGGGCACGATGCTCTATCTCCTGAGCGACATGTCCTCATTCGTCACGGGAATAATAATCCCCGTCGACGGCGGCTACAGCGCATTCGGCGGGGTTTAAGGATCTCGCGGTCCAGGTTACTACTTCAAGGTGACCTTGATTACATAGTCAGAGTCGGCGGGCAGCGCACCGGTCAAGGTGATAAAGAGCTTCTCGCCGACTTTTTTGGTGGCTACCGGTGAACCACCTGCAAGTGCCGTGACGCTCTTAACCTTAGCCCTCTTGGCAACGGGAATCTCAACTACGGCACCGGGGTCCTTGAAGAGGTGGAGATAGAATGTCTTGCCACCTTCGAGCGGAGCGGTGGAAACTCCCCACTCCTGTTCCTGGACGGGGCCGGGGCCGCATCCTTTGATGGATTCGCCGTTCACCCTCATCCACTCTCCCATACCTTTGAGACGCTCGAGCGCCTTCTCGGGAAGATCGCCGTCAGCCTGCGGGCCTATGTTGAGCAGCAGGTTGCAGTTCATCGAAACGCACTGGGCGAGGAGCCTCACCAGGGTTCCGACCGACTTGTAATCCTGGTCGGCCACTGCGTATCCCCACGACTTGTTCATGGTCTGGCACATCTCGACAGGGATGATCGCGCTGACCTCCTGGCCCTCAGAGAATCCTGCGGTATTCCTTCCGGGAAGGTCCCTTTCGAAGGTCTGGTAGTCCTCACCTTCGATGGGGGCGATGTGGTGGTTGTTGCAGATCAGGCAGTCAGGATTGATGGAGTGGATATAATCATAGAACTCAGGCATCCTCCAGTCGAAGGGAACCGCATCCTTCCTGTGGTCCCAGTATCCGTCGAACCACAGGGCGCGGGTGTGGTACTGGGTGAGCAATTCCTTCACCTGGGCCTTCATGAAATTGAAGTAGTGGTTGTAGTCCTGGCTGTCTCCCTTGCGTCCGGAGAATCTTCCGGATTCACCGACGGGGAAGTCTTCGCGGTCCCAGTCCAGTATGGAATAGTAGAACTGGAGTTTGATGCCTTCCTTGAGGCAGGCCTCGTCCAGATCCTTGATCACGTCGCGGCCGTAAGGCGTAGCCTTCACTATGTTGTAGTCGGAAGCCTTGGTATCGAACATAGAGAACCCGTCGTGATGGCGCGAGGTGATGGTAACGTATCCAGCCCCGGCATCCTTGAAAGCCTTCACCCATTCTTCGGCATTGTATCTGACAGGGTAGAAACCCCTGGCGGCCTTGGCATACTCGTCCTTGTTGAGTTTTCCGGTGTTGAGATACCATTCTCCCTGGGCGTAGGAGGCATATATCCCCCAGTGGAGGAATATTCCGAAGCGCTCGTTCACGAAATCCTTGCGAGCCTGGAGATTACCCTCCGAGGGGGTGTATCCCTGAGCCCCTGCGGAAACGGCCATGACCAGCGCGGCCATGAGCCCGACTATGTATCTTATCGCTGTCATATCCTGTACTTTTATTTCTCGACTTTGTATGTTCCGGCCTCGTAGTCCTTGGATTCGGTCTCGCCGGGGAGGGTTACGGTTGCGGTGGCGCCTTCAGGAACGGTGAATTCCCAGATCCACTTGTCGCCTTCATACTTCCAGGAACTCTTGATGACTCCGGCGGCTGACTTGAATTCTGCATCCAGGTTGCCGAGTCTCTTGTCCGGTACGGGCTTCATGATTATATGCTTGAATCCGGGGTTGGCGGGATCTGCGCAAATACCAGCTGCCGTCTCCCAGATCCAGGCGCAGACTGCACCGTAGGCGTAGTGGTTGAAGCTGTTCATACCGCTGGGGCCCATTCCGGATTCAAGGGTGTAGCTGTTCCAGCGCTCCCATATCGTGGTGGCACCGTTGTCGACCGAGTAGAGCCAGCTGGGGTTCTTGCGCTGGAAGAGCAGTTCGTAGGCGATGTCGACCATACCGTTGTCGGTCAGGGTCTGCATCAGGATGGAGGTGCCGAGGAAACCGGTCTGCAGGCAGTTGCCGTGATCAGCGAAATTCTGCCTGAGGCGTGCGATGGTAGCCTCCCTCGCCTTGCCTTCCACGATGTTGTTCTTGAGCGCGAACAGGGCAGGGGTCTGCATGGTGTTGAGGATTTCGCACTTGAACGTTCCGTCGGGCTTGAGGAACTGCTTCTTCATGTATTCCCTGGCATCGTCGGCCATGGCCTGGTACCTGGCCGCATCCTTTCCGGTAGCGGCAGCCATGTCTGCCATCATTCCGGCGTCGAGGGCCCAGTATGAAGCGCTCAGATAGTTCCAGTAAACGATAGCCTCAGGACGGCGGACGGTCTTGCCGGACTTGTCTTTCATGTTGATCCCGCCTCCGCAGCTCTCGAGGGGCTCGTAGCTCAGCCAGTCAGCCCACTGGTAGTTGCCGTTCTCCGCGGCGTGTGTGACGTGGTCGTATTTCGTGTCGTTGACATAGTTCATGAAGAGATCCATGGACTCCCAGTTCTCCTTGACTATCTCATTGTCTCCGAATTGCTTCCAGATGGTCCAGGGAACTATGATGCCGGCATCGGCCCAGCCGAGACGCATCTTTTCGTTGCCGTACTGAGCGGTGGGGGCGACTCCGGGATATCCTCCGACCTCGCTCTGGGAGTCCCTCATGTCACGGGTCCATTTGTGGAAGAATCCGTCGGTGTTGGCAAAGAAGGTTCCGGTCTCGGTGAATACCTGGGTGTCGGCCGTCCATCCGAGGCGCTCGTTGCGCTGAGGGCAGTCGGTAGGGACTGAAAGGTAGTTGGAACGCTGGCCCCAGACGGTATTGGAGATGAGCTTGTTGATGAGGTCGTTGCCGGTGGTTATGGTTCCGGTCTCGAGGTTCTCGGCGATGGATGTCACGGGCACTGACTTGACCGACTGGATGGTGACCTCGTCGGTAGCGGTGATGGACACCAGGCGGTAGCCGAAGAAGGTGTGGCGGGGACGGTAATCAACGAAACCTTTGGAATCCGCGAAGGTGTACATGACCCTGATGAAATCGTCGTCCACGCGCAGGTTCCTTCTGTGGCAGCTGCCCTCGGGACCGTCCATGCCGCGGCTCTTGGCACCGTTGCCGTCGTTCAGCAGCTCGGAAGGCATGCAGGTAAGGACGGTGCCGCCCTTGGCCTTGAATACGAATGAGGGGACTGCGGCGGCGTTCTGGCCGAAGTCGATGACGAGGGTCTCGCCGGGCTTGACCGTCATGGGCTCGCCGGCAGCGAACTCCTTCTTTATGATAACTTTACCGTAGTCTTCATCGCTCTCTCCTTCGACTCCTTCCCATACATAGGCCTTGACGGGGTCGAGGGCGATGTCGTCGCGCATGTAGATCTCGGCTCCGGCGGAGGGGAGGATCTCACCGTTGAATTCCTTGTTTTCCTCTGGCGTGGAGAGCTTCTCGGGGCTATCGTAACCCTGGGGCACCCTGGCGTCATATTCCTCGCCGTCGAATATCGATGCTAGCTGTACGGGGCCTGCGATTCCGGCCTTCCAGTTGTCCAGGTCGGTGCCGTAAAGCTTCTTCGAGCCGTCAGCGTAGGTCAGTTCGAGTACGCTCCTGAAAGCGCATTTCTTGCCGGTCATTCCGTCGTTTCCGGAAGTGACGATCTTGTCGGCCCACCATCCGGGAGTGACCTGGGCTGAAAGTATGTTCTCAGCACCGGATTTTGTCTTGAAGGCATCGGTGATGTCGTAGGTGAAGGAACGCTTGGTCTTTGCATAATGTGTGAATCCCGGCTTCAGGACCTCGGTTCCGACGGGCTTGCCGTTGATGAAGAGCTCGAAGACACCCAGTCCGGTGGCCATCCATTTTGCGGAAGTCACGTTCTGCTCGTTCTTTACGGTTGAAAGGAACCAGTTTGCGCCCCTGGCGGCATGGTCATTCTGCTCGCGGTCGGCTTTCGTGACCACCGGAGCATCGACGACCGAGATCCACATGGAACTGTCCCATGCCGAATCATCGAGTGCAGGAATCCTGCTGCCAACCTGGGAAACCGTCGGCGAGCCGCATGAATATGCCAGGACGGCGACGGCGGCCAACGCCATGCTCATGAAAAGGAATCTTCTTGCTTTCATATTGATATTGATTATTGTGTGCCTATTCATACAAAAATAACTATTTTTGCTGAACTTCTGAAGTCCGGATGGAGAAAACGTTCACAGATCCCCAGGTCGGCCGGGTCCTTCTCCGGAAGAACCCTCGAGCCAGGCGTATCACCCTCCGTGTCAGCCCAGGCAAAGGGGTCAGCGTGACCCTTCCTTTGCTGGCTCCGTACCGGATGGGCATACGGTTTTTCGAGTCCAGGAAAGACTGGGTGCTGGAGATGCAGGAGAAACAGAGGCGGCGCCTGATTGACGAGCCCCAACCGAGCCCGGAGGATATAGAGGCCATGCGCGCCGAAGCCAAGAGGATCCTCCCGGTGCGCCTGGCGGAACTCGCGGAGGAATATTCATTCACTTACAACCAGGTCCGCATCAAGCACAACTCCTCGAATTGGGGGAGCTGCTCCAGGAAGGGAAATATCAACCTGAACCTCAATATCGTGAGGTTGCCGGACGAACTCCGGGACTACGTGCTGCTCCACGAACTCTGCCACCTGAAGCATCCTGACCACGGGCAGGGTTTCCATACCCTGCTGGAAAGCCTCTGCCCTGACCATCGCAGGAAAGAAAAAGAGTTAAGAAAGTACAGAATTTTTTGATTCTCTGAAAATTAATGGTATATTTGCAGGCTTTTTCGCGTGGTGCGGAAAGCATGCAGTTTATTTTTTTAATTATTTTTTGCGAAATGGCAGAGTATTTAGAAGCCGACAAGAAGCAAGAGATTTTCGCAAAGTACGGGAAGTCTAATACAGACACCGGCTCACCTGAGAGTCAAGTTGCTTTATTTTCCTACCGTATCAATCACCTCACGGAGCACGTGAAGAAGAACAAGAAGGACGTTGTAACGCGCCGTTCCCTTCTCCGCCTCGTAGGTAAGAGACGTCAGATGCTGGATTATCTCCAGAAGACCGACATCGAGAGATACAGAAACCTTATCAAGGAG
>JAEEGF011267099.1_pt1 | contig 19338 bp, 15 predicted proteins | sample 9134171 | NCBI WGS metagenome assembly JAEEGF01 (sample SAMN16246542, study PRJNA631951) | gut metagenome | biome: gut microbiome; feature: rumen; material: AP-attached | host: Bos | place: Iran: Karaj | collected 2018-10
GTGATCTCTTTGAGTACCACGCGGCACACATCAGCACAATTACCATGAGTATCACTCCGCCTGATGTGTTCTCATTGCACCAGCCGGCAGCCAGACCAAAGAAAAACATTCCTGCGCAGAGGCCTATGCCGGACGTGGCATTCTCCTTGAATTTCTTCCTGAAAAATGTGATGTACCCAAACATTATCACAGCTGTGAACAGGTAGTTACAGGCACCCGTCTCCCAGAAAACACTGTTGGAAATGGTTGGTTCAAACAGCCATAAGAGCATCAGTATACCGATGTATACCCGGAGATCATACTGTTTTCTGGCTGATATATTACAGTAAATAAGCAGTGATAATGCAGTAAACGCAATGCCTGCAGCGATATTGAATACAGCCTTATTGCCCGTATATAAAAAGATCCGAAGAAGGATATGTGAAATGCTCCTTCCGATGTGATCCATATAATGAGCATATTCCTGAGCAAAAAGATCAAAAAAACTATTCGCCTCTGAGACCCTGTCCCCATAGATTATGTCATCAGACATGTTGGGAGTCAGGAACTCGTAGATGCTCACCAGTATGAAATTTATGATAACTATCCCATAGAACAGTTTTTTTCTCAGCTTGTCAGACATTTGTGTTTTCCTTTACATCACTGATTCCAAACAGCAGATTTCTGAAAAAGTATCCCAGATAGACTCCTGCAATAAGCAGGAAAAAATTCCTGCCAAGGTATCTGGTCACGAAAGTCGCCTCAATAAGCGTATATAAGGACAGTGACAGCACTATAAGTGCGCTCCATGCATCCCTTTTTACCATGCATACATAGATGATAGCAATGATCAGAATCGCTATGACTGCTGTCGGCAGAATACCATACCAGTAAAAAAGTCTCGCCCATCCCAAATCAAAATATCCATCTGAGCCTCTCTCTGCTATGAGTTTCCAGTTCGTAAAAACCCCGCCGTGATTATCAACTCCATAATAGAGATTGCCTATCCGATTATTCAGTACTGCATCAATCTTCCAAAAGTATTTCCAGAAGATTTTCGAACCGATAAAATAAACGCCTGCGTATGCCTGCTCGGAAGCCATTGCTGCTATCACAGTTAAAACAATGCACAAAAGCGGTGTGATCAGCATTTCAAGTATATACAGAAGCTTTATTTTAGACAGAGCCGGAAACAGTCTGAATACCACAGCAAGCACCAGGGTGAAGGCAAGCATTGCTATTCCGGTCCTGGATCTGGTTATCACCGCGATAATTCCGGAAGTTACGATCATGCAGGCATATACGAGTGCTGACGCCTTTTCTCCGTAAATAAAGATCCACATCAGAACCAGAGAATAAACACATCCCAAAAGAGTGTTAGGGTGACCGAAGCCGAATACATATCTTGTTTCAACCCCTGCCGCTCTGCCATAATCAGTAATAAGAGCAACATCCCCGATTATTCCAGTCACAGACAACAGCGCTATCACTATATACCCGGAAAGGCAGAAGTAAAAGGAGTACTTCATAGCCTTCTTAAGGTCAATATCCCTCGCGGCAGCAAGAAATGTAAATATCCTCAGAATATCATTCTTTCCGGAAATCCTGTAGCAGATTGCACCAAACCCCAAGGCTGCAGTAAGAAGCAAAAGCTCTTTTCTGTCATGCTTCATAATAACAACTGCCAGAATCGTCAGTAAAAAAGTCAGGCGAAACACATAACTTTCATAAGAAAAAGACAATTCGCTCTTTTCCACGACCATAATCAGAAGCTCTGTGGCAAGTGCAATATAAAAGAGCAGATTTGCTGTTTTTTTTCTGTTTTCATCCGTAAGTAATTTGCCAAGCATCTGTGTCATCTACGTAAAGTCCGCTTTATCTTTCTGAAAGCCTTTCTGAAAAATCTTCCGACCGTCAGATCCAATTTGTGTAAGAACCTGGAAAATGGTGAAATTTCCGGCATTACCAGATATTCATATTCCGACAGATTGTTCCTTAGATATTCAGGATAGGAACTGTCTATCTCAACTCTCTCAAATCTTGCATCCCTGCCAAAGATATCCTGTCCTAGGATCAGCCTGTCCATAGTCTCGAGGATTATCTCTCTCTCGTTGTACTCCTGATGGGCTGCGGCTTTAACCTTTACTCCGATTCTCTTTATCGGATCCGTCTCATGGTCACCTCCCATGTATCCGAAGTGCCAGCCTCCATCTGCTACTCTTACCGCGTTGTCATCAGTAACTCTGCAAAGATCCCGAAGTCTTACAATTCCCTCTTTCGGAATACACTTTATTGACGTTACCTTTGTGCCGAGCCACTTTCTGTCGCTCTGTGCGATCTCAGGAAAATCCCCGGTAATCGACAGAAGCTTCCCGGATTTTTCCTCCATATTCAGAAAAGCATAGAAGTTTCTCTGAGCCAGGTGGTAGACCTTGTCAGGATCAAAGTCTGCAACTATCCTTTGAAGCACGGAAGGATTTGGGATCTCATCACAGTCCCCGAATATTATCACGTCCTCATTTGACGCCCCTGCTTCCTTAAGGCCTTCTATAAGATGATTCTTCTGGTAGTAATCTCTTTCATGGGTAGAAAAGTGCTTCGGAGTGTCATCCACCTTTATATAAATAATCTTGTCCAGATATTCAGAAAACTTATCTCTGTTCTTTTCAAAACAAAGCTCTTTTTCCTCTCCCGAGAATGACACGGTGGCCTCTTCGATCACAAATTTGTCCACGTAGGGAGAGAGGATTCCAAGCCTCAGCTTCAGAATATCTATTTCGTTAAAAAACGGTATCAGATCAATTACCATTTCTGATTCTTTCCTTTATCCATCTCTTTATTCCACTCACCATCGAGTTTTTGAGTATTGCCGATACCGGATCCTTTGAAAGCTGAAGCTCCTTTACGAATCTGGCCTCCTCAGGTGCCCAGGAAGGAAGCGGCAACAATGCATATTTCTTATAGAACTCATCATTTAAAAGCTTTTCAAGCTTGTATTTCTTTTCCTTCATGGAAAGAGATGACTGTATCAGCTTGGTCAGAGCTATTGTACAGGTAAGGGACTTTCTCTGTGAGATCAGTTCATCCATAGTCCCCTCTTCCCACTTTCTGGCCAGTTCATCAAGTTTGGCCCAGGTGATCTTCTCATTATCGAGATATACCTCACTGTAGCTTGATGAAAGGCTCACTGCATCTCTCCTGTATCTGTAGATGACCTTATCAAGATAAAGAACACCTCTTGCTCTGTCCAGGTATTCGGCAGTCTGGTAGAGATCTTCGCCGTAATTGAGGTAGATGTCAGTTTTTGCAAGGCCTGCAATACTGCGCCTTACACATTTGGTCCACATGGAATTCAAAGAATCGTCCCTGCAAAACTGATCTATTATCACTTTCTTTTCATTGCCCAAGTAGATAACGCCGGGAGAAAAGGGGCGTGTATGAAGTCTTTTTCCTGTCTCCAGCTCTTTTGCATCAAAGATTATCAGATCTGCTCCGCCGCCTGCGCCAAGGGACGCTATTTCTTCGGACAGGATCTTAAGTGCATCCTCTGACAGCTCATCATCTGAATCAAGTGAGAGTATCCACTCCCCCCTGGCAACACTGATGCCTGCCTGCCTCGCGGCAAAGAGTCCGATTTTACCCTTGTGGAGAACTCTTACTCTATTGTCTTTCGCAGCAAGTTCATCACAGATTCCGGGAGTATTATCAGCAGAACCGTTCTCAACTATGATGACCTCAAAAGGTTCGTCTCTGTCACCGGCAAATGCGCTCTGTGACAAAGCACTTTTTACACAGGCCTCGATATAGTCTTCGCCGTTACAAACCGGCACAATGATGGAAAACATCATTGGATGTTGTGCTCCTCTTTCCATTTCTTAGTCCTCCGCCAGAAAAGAAATGGTCTGACTGCCATTTTAAATCTCTTTTTAGGGCTGTAAAACCTTGGATATGAAGCGTTCTCTCCCCACCACTTGTGAAATACAAAGGGCTCAACTCCCCTGTTCTCAGGAAGGGGATGTTCCCGTCCAAATTGAATCGCCAGCTCAAATGGTGCCCATTTTATGCCGTACTTCTCCATCTCGTTCTTTGAGTGGCAGCAGATAAATATATCCTCGTTGTAGAAACCGTCATCAACCCTTTCCCACTTGAGGCTGTGCTCAGACGGAAACTCCAGAAGTCTCTTTGACCTTATGGAAACGCTGTTGCCAACTCTGCATATGTTGCCCTGTGAATCCCTGTAGGCATAGTCGTTTTTGGGAAGGGGCCACGGCGAGCCTATATAATCATATGAAAGAAATTCATCATTCCATTTTTCCGGATTCACTACAAAGCCATCTGCATGAACTATGAGGCAGAAGTCTGTTTTTATGTGGTCTTTGAGCTCATATACCATTTTGTAGTTGAACTTGTCGATGTTATCAAGCTTTGTTGTGTGGCTGTACCTGATACTCTTTGGAAGGTAGAAGGGCTTTTTGTCCGTCACCAGTACCGCATCGCCAAAATCTATGCTGCGCATGCTGTATTTCATAGCCTGTACGGTCTCGTATATGTTTACACTTGTCATTGCTACCAGAGTAACACTCGGCAGTTTAAGCTTATCGGCACTCATATTCTTCCAATCTCAGTTCCTGTAAGTTTTAATCAGCCCGCTACGTCGCTGCAGCGACCTCAAGATTTTCTTAAGATAAAAAACACCATAAATGCATTTACGTCTGATTATCTGGAAAAATACCCATACCTTCCCCGGGCGTCTGTTACGCCTCTTATACAGATTAGATACAGCTTTATATTCTTCCAGTTCCTTCCTGCACTCATCAGCAGAGAAGAGCCTTCCTTTCCTGTCCTGATAAGTAAGGAAGGTATAGATATTCTGTTCCGACGACCAAAATCCATCGGATATGTTGTGTCTTGCCCAATACTTGGGCGCTATGGCATACTTAAGCTCCGTGCTGGAAATGACCGGCATCAGTGAAAAAGAGGAATTGGACAGTATCAGGTATCTTGCATTCTTAAGAGTTACATAATCCTTCCCCATGTCAAAATGATGGCACTCATACTCAGGAAGCACCTTTCTTGCCGCTTCTTCATCCTCAGTAACCACCATAAACCGCATTCCAGGATTTATCTTTTTCATATTCCTGATGGCATTTAAAAAGTACCTTCTGTCCAGATACAATTCCGGGTGATCCGTGTACTCCCCACCTCTTAAGTTTATGATGCACATATCATCAGCAGTGTACTCGTAAGACTCCGCATCTTCTCTGACATGCAGCCACTCTCTGATCCTGTCCCGATACTTCTCGAAGTACGACTGATCCTGCATGTTTCCATATATTAAGGTCCCGTCTTCAACCTTAAAAAGCTGAGGATCCGCTCCGCTTATATAGCATCCGTTTGACATATCATGTTTGGAATTTCCCATATAGAGACGGTCATCCTGCTCATGATAGATCTTAAAGTTCTTCATTTCCTCCTTCGAAATCTCTTTTCCCATATCGATGGGATCCATGAAGTACAGCCCCTTCTTGGAATGAAAGACATTTCCAATTTGTCCGGGGTTAACAAAGCCGAAGTCCACCCCCTTTTCAAGGGCCAGGCACCTGGTGACTATATAGAAAAACAGCTGGTTTCCCAACCCATAGCCCGGTATAAACTCAGTTCCTATCATAAATTATGTCCTTTAATGTATTACAGCGCGTCCCTCCAGGGATGTGCGCGTTATCTTCTCGTCCTTGACCTCGTAGATCACATCGCAGTTCTCGATGGTGTTGAGCCTGTGGGCGATGATGACCATGGTCTTCTTGCCGTGGAAGCTGTTAATGGCCTCCATAACCGCTGCCTCTGTCTCATTGTCCAGGGCGCTGGTGGCCTCATCAAATACCAGTATCTCAGGGTTGTGGTAAAGAGCTCTCGCAATACCGATCCTCTGTCTCTGACCGCCGGAGAGTCTTACTCCCCTGTCGCCTATGGTTGTATCAAGGCCGTCCGGAAGGCTCCTTACAAAGTCTGCAAGCTGGGCTTCCTCCATGACTTCCCATATCCTCCTGTCATCTATTGCATCAGCGTCGATACCAAAAGCTATGTTCTCTCTTATGGACTCGTCCACCAGGTAGATTGACTGGGGAATGTATCCGATCTGGGCAAGCCAGGACTCATAGTTTGAAAAGATGCTGGCGCCGTCGCAGAGAATCTCTCCCTTCTTAACATGAAGGAGTCCAAGCAGAATATCCACGATGGTGGACTTTCCTGCGCCGGAGGGACCCATAAGTCCCACAGACTGACCCTTTTTGATCGTCATCTGAGCTCCGGTAAAGATATTTGTGTCTGAATCCGGGTAGGCAAATGTGATATCCTTCAGGGTTATCTCTTTTTCCAGATGAAGGGCAGGGCCTGCAACTTTGGCTCTCTCCGCCCTCATGGCCTTGTTGGTCTTCATGGACTCAGTCAGGTTCTCGTAGACAAAATCAAGGCTGTACTGGTTGTAGGCGATCTGTGTAAGATACGTGTTGATCCTGTTGGCAGATGGCATGATACGGATTGCCGCCATACCAAAGGCTGTGATCTGCGGAAGAAGCGCCCTGGCATCGCCGCCTCCAAGCAGGTATAAGAGCACATACAAAAGAACTACCGCAATAAACACCGTCTCAATAAGAAGCCTTGGGATGTTGTTCATGACGGTGTAATTCCTGTCAATGTCAGCACCGATCCTGCCCTGTTCATAGTAGTTGCGGATAAAGAAATCCTGGCGGTTGAGGACCTTTACATCCTTTAGGCCGTAGATGGCCTGAAGCCTCCACTTGGCGATCCTCGACTGTGTCTCCTGGTTCTTCCTTCCTATGGTGTTGAGCCTTGGCTTTAAGACCCTTGTGATGATAAGCGTAAGTATCACAAGCACCACCAGTATCAGTGCTGTCATCTGCCAGTTGACAAATAAGAGCACGACACCCAGGCAGATTGAAACTACCATCTCTGTTGAAAGAGAAAGCAGAGACAGCATAAGTGTAAAGGTCTTTGGAATATCGCTGTCAGTTATCCTGAATACTGTAGGAATATCTGCGCCAAGATAGTCCTCGTAGGGCCTGTTCAAAAATTCTCTCATGACCCTGCTTATCATGTCGTTCCTGGCCCGGGAGATGAATGTGTTCTGCCGGTACACAAGAAACAGCAGGTACAGGTTCTTGAATATGAAAAGAAAGATAAGAATTATCAGAAGGGCACTGGCAAGCTTAAGATCACTATTTAGCCCCAGCCCCTCCACTACAGACTTAAGTGCCGGATACTTCTCGATCTGCCTGTGAAGTGACTCGGGATTGAGGATCACCGAGATCACAGGGATCATCATTGAGACTCCGAGGGTTTCAACAACACCCCCAATGAGTATAAGGACAGCCAGTAAAACAAGCTGTCCTTTTTGTTTTCTGTCAAATATGTAATTGATCTTGGAAAAAAGGCTGACTTTCTTTGCTTCGCTCATTGCAGTGCCACCTTTGTCATGCGATCAGTGTAGATGTCGTCCATCCTCTTGTTGTTGATCCACTTCTCAGGTGCAATGACCATCTTCTCCGGAGCGTCATTGAGCCAGGCCGACCACCATGAAAAAGAGCTGTTGGCAATGATGTGGTGTTTGCATCTGCTCATCAGAAGAAGATCCGCCACATCGGAGTTCTCACCCTCCTGAAGCTCTACATTTATGAAATTGTGCCCCTTGAAGTGCTTCTTACACCACTCTTTGTCATCAGTGAATATAAAGAATACTGCATTGGGGTATTTCTGCCTTACCAGGCTGATGGCATTCTTGTAATACTGCTCTGAACACAGGTTGTGGATCTTGATATGCTCAGCATCCAGATAATCGGTTCTTCTTACATGTATGCTCACAGACTCGCAGCACTCTATCTGCTGAAGTGTGGACCAGCTCACAGAGTCGTGCATGATCTCCTGTGGGCGCTTTCCAAAGGTATCCTGGATAAGTCTTGCCACCTCAGGTGTCGAAAAATACTTCTCCGACTGCCAGTATCCCACAAGATACGCGTCCTCCACCTCAAGGATCCTGGGATCGAATATTCCTTCCTGCTCATCGATCCTGTATGACTTTCTGCCTGTGAGTTTCCTTCTTATGCGGCTGAAGATGTCCATCCTGGAGTCCGTCAGCTTCACTATCTCATCTCTGGTCGCTTTCTCGTACTCTACCCCAAAACGGTCAAGGACCGGGACTCTCAGTTTATCATTTACAAAGCCAGTCTCATCGTCAATCTTGACCGTTCTTCCCCTATGTATAAGTTCTCTGTACAGGGCATACTGAAACATCTGGTTGCCCAGACCGCCCTTAAGCTGAATTATGATCATAGCTCCTCCGTAAAAATGCATATACACCTTGCATTATAACACAGTCATAGCCGTTCAACAAATATAGACGCACTACTCCTCATCGAGCTCATAGTAGGTTCCGTTCTCGATATTATTCCGGACGACGTCCTCGGCTTCTTCGCAGTCCCGCCGCCATTTATCCCAGGACGCATCCCAGGAACTGTAGCGATCATCCCCCCGATGGTCTGCTGTGAGAGCCTTCCCGGAAGTTCTGTAATTGTCCACCAGATACTGCTCAAAAAAGTCAGTGACTTTCTCAGCTCCCAGAATATTGGTGTGGGTTCCGTAATCCCTGATGTCGGTTTCAAAATCCAGTCCGATCTCATCCAGATGACTGTTCATGTCAAGGAAGGGATAGCCGTGCTCCGTAAGAAGGTCAGACATGTAATTTATCTTCTTTTGCTCATCTTCTGTGGCAGAGTAAGGAGTTACAACAAAAAGCGCATTGAGTCCTCTGTCCTCTATGTACTGCAGAAGATCAAGCAGATACGCTTCCTCCTCAGGGGGAATCGCTTCTCTTTCTTCTGTGATAAAAGGCATGTCGGCAGGTCCCACATCTGTTTCGATCACATGTCCCTTCAGGTCTTCGGGGTAGGAGTAGAAAAGGGTTCTGAACTGGCTCCATAAAAAGAGGGTCTTCCAGTTTGAGTGATACTTGAAGATATCGAAGTAATACGTGAGCCTCTCCTCTTTGTCATCAACCATGGCATTTATCGCCCTGACCCTGTTAAGCGAGTACCTGAGGTTGTCGGTAACTTCCCTGGTGTGAGCCATGTTCCCCAGAAGGTCCTCATCCCTTGCTGTCCACATCCTCATCTCAAAGATAAAAAGCTCGGGTTTCTGGCGCTTTAATACCTCTTCCACCAGATATTTTGTGGCAACCGGCCTCTGCATATTTGAAGACATAGGATAGACGGTCATTCCTGTATCGCCGTATATCTTGGGTGTGGCGATGCAGGCCGGCAGGGGACTTGATCCGATAAACACCGCATCTACGGTATTCTTCTTCTCAGCATAAAAGCCCACATATCTGTCTTTTACATCTCCGTTGGTCCGAAGGATATAGGTCAGATGAACCAGCATCCACAGTACCAGCAATATGAAAATAAAACTCTTTAACAGTTGTTTCTTTGTCATACTTTAAAAATCCTTGTATATAAACTCAGCTGCGCTGTATCCCGGGCCATATTCAGCCAGAAGAATGCAGTAGAACAAAAGGCCGATGATGACAGCCCATCTCAGATATACAGGCCTTGAAAAGACATACTCTCTTACGCTCTTTGCGCCGCCTTCCCCGGAGGACATTTCAATCCGATACTGCATTACAGAAACGACAGCAAGGATAACAAGTGATATCAAAAGAATCCCCCACTCAATCACATCAAGTCCGAGATTCAGAAGACTTCCGTCAACAAGAATCCCGGGGTTAAATGTACTGAAGCTCTCCCTTATAAGCCTAAGGGCATGAGGCACATTGTCAGCGCGGAAGAACAGGTCACCTATGCACACAAGAATAAAAGTCCTGACCACCCTGAAGCAGTCAGCCCCCTTGCTCTTTAGGTCTATATGCATTTTATCCGCAAACAGCCATGTAAAAAACGGAAGAGTTACCTCGCCGACAACTATATAAGCCCAGTGCAGGAGTCCGGAACCTATGACATACTTCATCTCTCCGCCATGCCACAGACCCACAGACAGCCACAGTATGAACATGGCCACATAAGTTGTATATTGCTTGCCTTTCTTTTTGCCAAGTCTGGTCTTAAGAGTCTTTCCCAGAGATGTGATCATTTTCGTCCTAAGAAGCGGGTAAAAGACATTCTCCCTCATCCACTCACCGAGACTAATATGCCACCTTCTCCAGTACTCACTGATATTTTTGGCAAAAAAAGGCGTCCTGAAATTCTCGGGAAGCATTATGCCAAAGCACTCCGAAACTCCGATCACAATGTCCATGCAGCCCGAAAAGTTCGTGTAGAGCTGCAGCGCAAAAGCAACAGTCGCAATCATGATGTATGCGCCGGGATAATTCTGATCATTTCCGTAGATCTCGTTAACTATGATCGCAAGGCGCTCTGAAATGACGAGCTCCTTGAAAAAGCCCCAGAGCATCCGCAGCATACCGTAACAGATATTCCTGTAGCAAAGCTTATGCTCGGAAAAGAACTGCTGCTGCATATCCCTCGATTTAAATATAGGGCCGGATATCATGACCGGAAAATAGAGGCCATAGAGAGAAGTCTTAAGAAACCCGGACACGGGCTTTGACAGTCCGTTATAAACCTCAATGAAATAGCCAAGGAGAATAAATGTGTAAAAGGAAAGTCCCAGGGGTGTCAGGAGCGATCCTGTTCCGGTGAGCTTGATATACTTAAGTACCACAAGCACTCCCAGAAGGGCTACCACTTCAGCGACCAGGATCAGTCTTCTTCTCCTGATATTCTCATCGGAAGTGGCCGACAGCGCCCTCAGCAGCCCCCAGGTGATAAGAGAAGCCACAACCGGGTACAGGATAAGAACTCCGTTTCCCGCCAGAAGATAATAAGCTGCGCTGCCAAAAAGCAGTATAACCCACTGTCCCCTGCCTTTTGTAAAGACAGGGACAAGATAATATATGATTAAAGTCAGTGCAAAAAAGCACAAAAAATTAAAGCTTGTAACGCTCATCCTTTAGTTATCCCGTCTGTATTCATATTCATACCACTGCAGGAACATCAGTATATACCATATCTGTATCCTGTAAATCCCTCTTGTGGTGAAATCAGTCCAGATCCTTTCGACCACATCGGCATCAAGTATACCCATGGCCCTTATTTTTTCTTTATCCAGAAGTGCCTCTGCCCAGTCCCTGAGCTCACTGCTCTCCAGCCATTTGCGGATCGGAATGGAGAATCCCTTCTTTGGCCGCTCCATCATCTCCCTGGGCACATAACGGTATAATACATCCCTGAGTATCTTTTTGCCAGTGTTATCATCGCGAAGGTACTGGATGGGAAGTGAAAACGCAAAATCCACAACATCCCTGTCAAGCATGGGAACCCTTGTCTCAAGTGACACGGCCATGGCTGTCCTGTCAACCTTCACAAGTATATCGTCAGGGTGATACAGGAGCATGTCCATCAGCATGGTTTCGTGGTTGACTTCTCCGAGGAAAGAAGCCGGAAAGTCGATACACTTGTAGGGAAGTGGGCTCTTTTTCAGTGCAATCCTGCCTATGAGGGGATCTGTCTCATGTTCAAACTTGTGAAGTTCATAGGGAGACCTTGCCCCAAGGTACTTCGCCTTTGAGTAGCGCTCCACAAGGGATTCATTCCCTGCCACACTATCGCCTGTTCCCGCCAGAAGCGCGCAGCTTGCAGCTTTTCTGACCGGGTAGGGAATCTTCTTTATCTTATTCCATACGCGGCTCACCGAGGCGTATGAGTTATATCCGCAAAAAAGCTCATCTCCGCCGTCACCTGAGAGCGACACCGTAACGTGGTCTCTTGTCATCCTGCTGACCAGATATGTGGGAATCTGTGAGGAATCAGCAAAAGGCTCGCCAAACATGAAAGGAAGCTTTGGGATCACTGCCCTTGCATCCTTCTCGGATATATAGATCTCCGTATGCTCAGTTCCAAGGTGACGAGCTATCTCTTTTGCATAGACTGCCTCGTTGTATTTCTCATCCTCCATTCCAATGGTAAAGGTCCTGACTTTACCAGGCGCTATGGACTGCATAAGGGACACTATGGTGGAGCTGTCTATTCCTGCAGAAAGGAACGCTCCCAAAGGAACATCCGCTATCATCTGTCCCTTGATCGACTCCTTAAGAAGTCTCTCCAGCTCAAGTGATGCCTCATGAAAGCTTCCCTGGAAGCGGCTTTTCTGTCCCTTAAGTGCCACATCTTTAAGACTGTAATAAGTCTGCACACTGTACTTGAGAGTCCTGATATCAAGCGTAAGTATCGTTCCCGGCTCCAGCTTGTATATCCCATTGTAGATCGAGTAGGGTGCAGGAATATAGCCGTCCTCAAAATAGATATCAAGAACATCCTCGTTAATGCCATTGTCAAAACCATCGATACCGCGGATACATCCGATATCGGAGGCAAATACAAATGCCCCGCCAACAAAGCCATAATACAGAGGCTTCTCGCCTATCCTGTCCCTTCCGAGGGTGATGGTATTCTCCCTGCTGTCATATACAGCAAAGGCAAACATTCCCTTGGCCATAGTCAGGGTCTTGTCCACCCCGTATCTCTCAATGGCTTCTATCAGAACCTCTGTGTCGGAAGTGCTCCTGAAGGCAATCTCTTTTTCAAGGTCCTTTCTGATCGTGCCGGCGTTATAGATCTCGCCGTTGTAGACCATAACATCCCTGCCAGAAGACGATATAAAGGGCTGTGCGCCGTTTTTGGAGAGGTCCACAATAGAAAGGCGCCTGTGTCCAAGCGCCACGCTCTTATCTTCACTTATATATACGCCGCCGTCATCAGGTCCACGGTGCAGCATCCTCTCATTCATCCTGCGGATGTTAGCAGCCGCATCGCCCTTAAAACTTATAAGTCCCGCAATTCCGCACATAGTAATCCTCTTGTTTTCGCCCAAAAGACGCGCTGTTTTCTCAGCATTTACAGAATTATACCATTTTCTATGTTATGATGATAGGGTCAAAAGTACAGCCCGTGGTATACTAAAAAACAGAAGGAGAACGCAGAAATGAAAGAACTTGAATACCCTTTTGACAACAACTATATCATGAAGAAATCCAGGAGTCTTAAGAAAGCTCTTTTAAATGACGCTGCAGACAGGATCAAAAAAAGAATTGCAGTGCTTGGCGGTTCCACTACCCACGACATCATTAGGATCATGGAGCTGTTTCTTTTAAATTACGGTATTGAACCGGAGTTTTATGAATCCGAGTACGGTCAGTACTGGCAGGACGCCATGTTTCCCGGAGAGCTCAGTTCTTTTGCCCCGGACATTATCTACATCCACACGTCAAACCGCAATATCACAGACTACCCGGCCATGGATGACAGCGCCGGAGACGTTGACAACAAACTGCAAAAGACTTATGAACATTTTGAGTCCATGTGGAAAAAGCTGTCGGAGACCTACCACTGCCCCATAATACAGAACAATTTTGAGGCGCCTTTTTTCAGGCTTCTCGGGAACAGAGATTCTTTTGATATTCACGGACGGGTATCTTTTATAAACAGGCTCAACGAAATGTTCGCTTCCTATGCAAGGAGCGCCGCAGACAGGTCCGAGAGTTTTTATATCAATGACATCAACTATATATCATCCTGCTACGGCCTGGATGAGTGGTCGGATCCTCAGGCATGGCACATGTACAAATATGCTCTCTGCATTCCCGCCATACCGGCGCTTAGTTTTTCCGTTGCCAATATCATCAAATCCATCTACGGCAAGAACAAAAAAGCCCTGGTCCTGGACCTGGACAACACCCTCTGGGGCGGAGTTGTGGGGGATGACGGCGTAGACGGGATAGAGATCGGCCAGGAGACCAATCTGGGACAGGTATATTCGGAGTTTCAAAGCTATGTGAAGATGCAGAAAGACATCGGTATACTCCTTTCTGTCGACTCCAAGAACGATGAAGAGAATGCCATAGCCGGTCTGAATCACCCGGACGCAGTCTTAAAGCCCGAAGATTTCGTCGCAATAAAAGCCAACTGGGATCCCAAGAGCGAGAACATGAAGGCCATTGCAAAAGAGCTCAATATTCTTCCTGATTCCATGGTGTTCGTGGATGACAACCCGGCAGAGAGGGCGATAATAGAAGGTCAGATAAAAGGTGCTGCTGCCCCTGAACTTGACTCACCTGAACACTACATAAGGATTCTTGATCACTCAGGCTTTTTTGAGGCAACCAGCGTCTCGGAGGATGACAGAAAAAGAAACGAGATGTATATAGCAAACAAAAAGCGCACGGAAGCGGAGGTCAGCTTTGCGGATTACGGCGAGTATCTTACAAGCCTTGAAATGGAGGCTGATATAATGCCATTCGAAAAGCTCTACGTTCCCAGGATTGCCCAGCTCACCAACAAGAGCAACCAGTTCAACCTCACCACCAGGCGCTACAGCCCGGATGACATCCTGGCTGCTGCCGATGATCCTAAGGTCATCACCCTGTACGGGCGCCTTCGGGACAAGTTCGGCGATAACGGGATCGTATCCCTTATTGCGGGGAATATCAAAGGCGACGAACTTCACATAGACCTCTGGCTCATGAGTTGCAGGGTCCTTAAGCGCGACATGGAATTTGCCATGATGGATGCGCTGCATCAAAAAGCCCTGGCACGCGGTGTCAGGACCATATACGGCTACTACTATCCCACAGCCAAGAACAGGATGGTGAAGGATTTCTATTCCCTTCAGGGATTTGAGATGATCTCAGAAGATTCGGAAGGAAACAGAACCTACCGCCTGGAAGTCAATAGCGACTATAAGCAAAAGAACCGGTATATACACGTAAATTGCCACTAAAACGCCCATGGCGCATAAGCAAAGAAAATGGACCCTGCATACTGGGTCCATTTTAGTTATCCGATTATTTCCTCCAGATATTCCTTCCACTTCGCATTGGCAACATCCGGTGCAAACCGCTCCTGAACCTTGGTTGCCTCAATGCCGAGGCGATCACACAGCTCTTCGCTCTCAAGGAGTCTTATGAGAGCCTCTGTAAGCGCCTGTTTATCACCAACCGGGATCAGAAGTCCGTTTACATTGTCCTCAATGAGGTCTCTGGGGCCTCCGCAGGGACAATCGGTTGATATGCAGGCAAGACCGAGTGACATTGCCTCAATAAGAGAATTGGGCATTCCCTCGTGCCCGGACGCCAGGACAAATATCCTGGCTTTTTCTATGTGCTCGGCAACATGTTTGACATTGCCCTTAAACTCCACTCTTGAGTCGATCCCAAGACTTGCTGCATGGCGCTGGAGCCTTATCCTGTCAGGTCCGTCACCGTAGAACACCAGACGGTAATCCCTGAACCTGTCTTTTGTGGCCTCTTTGAATGCCTCCATCACAAGTGCCTGGTTCTTGTTCTCGTGAAGCCGCGCCACCATGACAATCCTCTTCTCTCTCTCTCCGATGTAGCGCTTCCTGACAAATGAAGGGTCCATCGAGTTTGGAAGGATCGTACACTTTTTGCGGATATATCCGGGAAACTTCTCTTTTGCTCCATTGGACTGGACAGCGATTCCGGCAGCCTTGCCAAAATTGGCGAGCATACCGGCCTTAAGAGACGGCGTGTCATATTCCCAGTCAGGATCAGCCCTGACAGAGACCACGACCTTAAATCCTTCCCTTGTTGCAGTGGAGAGTGCCATGATATTGTTCTTGCCGATAAAACTCAGGATCACATCAGGCTGCAGCATACGCCAGATATCGCTCAGGATCCTGTGGCGCATCTTAAGATTGGTAAGTCTGTCCTTTTGCTGCTCTCGCAAAAGAGCTGAGAACACCCTTTGAATACCATCCTTCTCACCGCCTGTCAGATCCACCCACACAGGATTCTCATCCAGATCGGCAACCATGGATGCTCCCGGAGCCCCCGCAGGAACTGCCTTCCAGGCGGCATGTCTCACCTCGTATTCGTTGGGGGCAAGGTAAGTGGTTACAAGGGTCACTTTAAAGCCCTGTTCAAAAAAGTAGTCGGCCAGGTTGCTCATAACCCGCTCGGCACCGCCTTTTTGAAGAGAGCCTATGTATAATGCAATATGTTTCTGTCTTAACGAGTTGTTACTGTTCGACAAGTTCTATAATCCCCATGCTTATGTTATTAAGGAATACTACTTTTCTGCCCTCGATACAGGGCGCGATCTCAGGTTCCTGTATCACGGTGTATCCGTTTTCAGAAAGCTCAGCCACAGCGTTTTCAAGGCTTTCCACCTCATAACAGAAATGATAAGGTGAATTCTTAAACCTCTTAAGCAACGGATACATCGGTGACTGTTCACTTACAGGCTGAATAAGTTCAACCCTGTAGTCTCCGTTTATCAGGAATTCAATATTGCATTTTCTGATCTCATCGTACTTTGATGGCTTCTCAACCACGTAACCAAGCTCAAGGAATTTTTTCTCAGTCTTCCCGATGTTTTTGGCAAGATAGCCCACATGATGTATTTTCATTGCCCTGTCCTTACTGAAGCTTACTGATGATAATATCCACCATCTCTCCCACATTCTTCATGGACACAATCTGGCCCATATTAAACTTGATGCCAAACTCCTGCTCGATGGCATTGATGAGGTTGATATGCTCAAGTGAATCCCAGTCCTCTATGTCATCTGCTGTAGTGGCATCGGTAACTGTGATATCCTCATCCTCAAACACATCCCTGAACACTTCATTGAGCTTTTCAAAGACTTCTTCTCTTGTCATTTTTTTCTCCTTAATTCTTAATAGATTATTATTCACCGTCTTCAATCTAAAGATGCCAGCCTGTGATCAACGCGTGTCACATATGATAGCTGTACCATTGCTGGAATATATAGAAGGACCATGCTATCTTGCTGAAATTGGCGCCGGTGGCCGGACCTGCATCTCCCAGCACAACGTAGTCATTTATAAACTTTGATACGTAGTCAGCATCAAATATTCCCTGCTTTTTAAGGAATGATGTACTGCTGTAATCAAGAAGCGCTTCCTTCAGAGGGCCCCTGAGCCAGGCATCCATGGGTACTCCAAATCCGGTCTTGGGCCGTTCCAAAAGCTGTCTGGGTATATAGTCGTATGCGATATCCTTGAGGATGTGCTTCTTGTCACCTTTGTAATACTTAAATCTGTGCGGGATCCTGAAAGAGTACTCCATCACATCCGTATCCATGATAGGGCATCTGTTCTCCAGAGAATACTTCATCGAAGCCCTGTCCATCTTGACCAGAATGTCTTCGGGAAGATAGGTGTCCATGTCAAGGAGCATGCGTCTTATCTGGAAATCCTTTACCCCATAAGCGGTTTCAAAGGGGTATAAGACCGGTGCCTCGTTGCTGTCCACGTTAAAATCTGTGCCAAAGTACTCAGCTGCAGTGACCGGTCTGTCAAGGATCTCTTTTCCGGAAACAAATGCATGCGCAGATCTCACATAACTCTCTGAAACCAGCTGGGTCTTGGTCTCCGGATCCCTGTTGCCCGCCACAACTCTGACTCTGAAGGGCATCCTGTCGATAAGCCTGCCGCTCCCCAGAGGGATCCTGCCCACTGCGTTGACTATGGCACCGGGAATCTCGAGCCTCTGTGCCTGTCCCACGTTGTCATATATATTGTAGCCGCAGAAAAACTCATCTCCACCGTCTCCGGAAAGGGCTACGGTCACATCTTTTTTGGCCAGTTTGCTCACCAGCATTGATGGGATCTCAGAATTATCTGCAAAAGGTTCATCGTAGTACTGAGGAATGCTTGCCACCAGGTCAAACATCTCCTTTTCCGAGATGTAGAGCTCAGTGTGTTTGGTGCCAAGATATGCTGCTATTTCTTTGGCGTACTCTGCCTCGTTATAACTTGGAACGTCAAAGCCTATACAGAAGGTCTTGACCGGTTCCTCGGAGAACTCCTGGGCAATGGCCGTCACAAGAGAGGAATCATATCCTCCGGAAAGGAAGCACCCCAGCGGAACGTCAGCGATCATTCTGGAGACCACTGACTTTTTAAGTCTCTCCTTAAGTCCCTCTTTGGCCTCTTGATAGTCTGTCACAGGATTGGCGGACTTATCAGCATAAACTTCCTTGATATCCCAGTACTTCCACTTACTTATCTCGCCATCCTTAAACCTTAGGGCTGATCCGGCCTCCAGCTTGTAAACATCTTTAAATATCGTCTCCGGAGCACTGATATACTGCTGGTACAAGTACCTCGGAATGAGCTGTCTTCTTATCTCTCCCTTAAATCCCGGGCACTTCATGATAGGCTTGAGCTCTGAGGCAAAAACAAGGTTGCCTCCATCCACCCAGTAGAACAGTGGCTTTTTGCCGATCCTGTCACGGGCAAGAAAGATCTCGCCGCTCGCCCTGTCATAGATGGCGATGGCAAACATCCCGTGAATGTGATCCAGCATATTGATCCCCCACTGAAGGTAGGCAGCTATGATCACCTCTGTGTCACAGTTGGTCTTAAAGGGATAATATTTCATCTCCTCTTTCAGTTCCAGGAAATTGTATATCTCACCGTTAAATACGACAGAGACCCTTCCGTCAGATGAGTGCATGGGCTGGTGTCCCAGCGGAGAAAGGTCAAGAATTGCCAGCCTTCTCTGAGCAAAGCCGACAAAGTAATCACCCGCTCCCTCATATATCTCGACACCTGCATCATCAGGTCCTCTGTGATACATGGTGTCATTCATTATGCGCAGGTTTTCTTCAGGTATTCTTTTTTTCGATACGTAGCCACATATGCCGCACATTTGTCAATTTCCTCTATTCCGGGTCGGGGAGCCCATCATCAGATCTCTGTCTCCATGGGTTTTATGTCAAATTCATCCCTGAGCGGCCCAAAGTCCTTGCACTCGTTGTCTATGGAATCGATCATCTCCGTATACTTCTCGTTGACAAGCGTCTTGTAGTTGGTCAGATTATCATACCCCATCTTGGTCCAGGCAAACGGATGGGTAAGTATCTGTATCTTGTCGTGCTTAGCGATGGTCTCCTCGTCCGGATAGCCGTATCTCCAGATGTGATTGGCATCCGACATGTACTTTATCTCAAGCTTTGACTCGGGTGTGGCCTTTGGGTCAAAAGTAAAGAACTCATCTTGGTAGGCGTTTAATATCCCGTTCAGTTTAATGTCCTCAGCAAGTACGCTTGGAGATGGTCTGTGAATGGAAAAAGAATTGATCTCAAAGCCAAGCATGTCGCTGAGCATATGGATCTCCTGCTTGATCCTCTCTCCTATCACCTTCATGTCGGTCATACCGTTAAGCGCAAAATGAAGTCCGATATTCTGACCTCTCTCGTGCATGTCTGTCAGGATGTCCCTGTTCT
>JAEEGF011281723.1_pt1 | contig 19337 bp, 15 predicted proteins | sample 9134171 | NCBI WGS metagenome assembly JAEEGF01 (sample SAMN16246542, study PRJNA631951) | gut metagenome | biome: gut microbiome; feature: rumen; material: AP-attached | host: Bos | place: Iran: Karaj | collected 2018-10
ATTATCGCAGCAGACAAGGCTGAGCTTGCAAAGGCTAAAGAGGTTGAGGCTGCAAACAAAGCAAAAGTAAACGAGCTTATAAAGAAAGCAGAAGACTATATCAAAGCTCATTACAACAGCGAATACTACAATAAAGTCGCAGACAGCTGCGTGGCAATGAAAGAGCAGGCTAAGGAAGATTATAGCAAAAAGCTTGAATCTCTTAAGGCTGAGCATCAGACAACCATTGCAAAGCTTCGCGATGCAAAAGAGATCAAAGACGAGAAATACGTATACAAGAACAAGATCTTTGATGCCAAGATGGCATACAAGAACAAACTCCAGGAGATAAAGGATATCAAGCATGAGGCATTTACACATAAGTATCACCTCATCGATCTTCTCCGTATGAGTAAGTTCACTTTTATGCAGAAACGTGCACAGAAGATGGAGAACTACAGATATACATTCAACACAGCACAGTTCTTCTATAAGAATGGTCTTTACATTGTAATCCTTCTTATATTTGCTGCACTTTGTGTTATTACTCCTGCAGTTAAGGGTACACAGCTTCTTACTACAGCAAACATCCTTAACATCCTTCAGCAGGCTTCACCTCGTATGTTCCTTGCACTTGGCGTTGCAGGTCTTATCCTTCTTACAGGTACCGATCTTTCTGTCGGACGTATGGTAGGTATGGGTATGGTTGCTTCAACCATCATTATGCACCAGGGCGTTAACACAGGTACTGTATTTGGTATCAAGTTTGATTTTACAGATCTTGATCCTGCGGTAAGAGCCATCATTGCTCTTGGCGTAAACGTTATACTTACAACTTCATTTGCAACAATAGCAGGTTTCTTCATGGCTAAGTTTAAGATGCATCCTTTCATCTCAACCATGGCAAACATGCTTATCATATTTGGTCTTGTAACATATGCAACAAAGGGTGTTTCCTTTGGTGCTATCGAGCCAAGTATTCCAAAGACATTCATCCCTCGTATCGGAAACTTCCCAACCATCATTCTTTGGGCAGTTGCAGCTATTGCGGTAGTTTGGTTTATCTGGAACAAAACAACACTTGGTAAGAATATGTACGCTGTCGGCGGTAACCCTGAGGCAGCAGCAGTATCAGGTATTTCAGTATTTAAAGTAACTATGAGTGCATTCATTATGGCCGGTATCCTTTACGGATTCGGTTCATGGCTTGAGTGTAACCGTATGGTTGGTTCAGGTTCAGCAGCTTACGGACAGGGCTGGGATATGGATGCCATTGCAGCCTGCGTTGTAGGTGGTGTTTCATTTACCGGTGGTATCGGTAAGATAAGCGGCGTTGTAACAGGTGTACTTATTTTCACATCTCTTACATATGCGCTTACAATCCTTGGTATTGATACAAACCTTCAGTTCATCTTCGAAGGTATCATCATCCTCGCAGCCGTAACACTCGACTCACTTAAGTATGTAAAGAAAAAGTAAAATCTTAAAGTGGAGCATCTCAGAAAATGAGGTGCTTCACTTATATAGATTACTTTCTTACTGATAGCAGAATTTCCTTTTAGGATTACTTTGTTCCGGATTTGCAAGAAAGCAACTTAGAAATTATTAAAATGCTTTCTTACAAAGAACGGGACTCACTATTCGGAGTGTCCATTTATGGGCACTCTTTTTTGATCTTGTTTGGATTTAGACCTATTAAAAATATTTATATTTCATTTTAGCTCTAATAAAATGTTAGTAACAGCATATACAAAAAGCTGAGCTTATGTTAATATATTACTGATTTGGATTAAAAAGTGAATGAATATTGGAGGTAGCATTGATTGACACATATAGGGAGAACTTCAGGTATCTGATCAAATCCAGGAGGATAGCACTTGATGCAAGTAAAAAAGCTTTAAGCAATGGGATTTGCGGACCAAAATTCTACGAGCATTATGAGAATGGCAAGAAGAACATCAATAAGAATACGCAAGATATTCTTATGGGAAGGCTTGGAATTGGTTCTGACTCTTTTAACTATCTACTTGGGATAGAGGATTATACTAACTGGCAGAAACGTATGCAGATACTGTACATGATCATTAAGGGAGATACGAAGTCTGGAATGGAGGCCATTGAGGATTTTTCTAAAATCTATGATGAAGAGCCACTTGATAGACAGTTTTACTACAGAATGCAGGCTATGATTCTTCAATTGGATGGTGGAAAAAGAGATGATATCTTTAATTTGCTTCAAAAAGCCAAGAATATAACAATGAGACATGTGACAACAGACAATCTTGAAGAGAATTTGCTTTCAGTACAGGAGGTGGATACTCTTCTTGATTATTTCTATTACTGTGAGAATACAGAAGCAGATATTTTTAAACGTATAATATGTTATATAAGTCAGGATAGATATGATAATTGTGCGAAGAGCAAGACTCTACCTAAGGCTGTACTTTATTATTATCATGCTGAAAAAAAAACAGACTATGAAACGTTGAATTATATACTTGATGCTAGCACAAAAGCCCTTAGTGCACTTAGAGAAAATAGTTACTCGCTCTACCTTTGGGATATACTTGAACTTAGGAATATATTGTTTAGTAAGCTGATGATTAGTGGGCCGGAAGTTGATGAGAATAAGCAATGGTTTGATTCACTTACTTGGGTTTACGGTGAATTTCACAAAGACCCGGTGACAAAATGCTCAGCAGTAGTATATTGCGTAAGGAAAGTTGAGTGCGTTAATGACATTATCAAAAACAGAAGAGAGATGCTCTCAATGTCACAGGCAGAATTGGCCCAAAAAACATGTATTGATATTCGAACAATACGCAATATTGAGCTTAGGAGGAGTACGCCTCAAAGAGCTACTGCATGTGAACTAATGTCTGCGCTGAATATGCCGTTAGTATATACGGAATATCTTCTGGATATTAATAGTATAGAGGATAAGAATGATATTAATCGTCTGACCAGGATTATTAATAATGAGAGATATAAAGAAGCAGAAGAGATTTTTGAACGCTTACAGAGTAAGTTGACAGGATCCGGTAAGTACAATGAACTGGAACTAATTAGAACAAGACTGCTTATAGAAAAAAAAGAAGGTAGCATTAGTGAAAACCTGTATTTAAAAAAGCTAAAAGAAATTCTTGAGAGATCGTTTCCTATGAATGCATTTTTTTTCAAAAAATGCATTCATATAACAGAAAATGAACTTGTGGGGATATGTAATTATTTAACCACATTAGCTGATGACAGTGAAGAAAAACGCCTAGGTATGATTGCAATTAAGAACAAATATGATAGTCTGATAAACACATATCAGGAAATAAATCTCTCAACACAACTAAGGTTCGTACTGACTAAAATACAGTCTTACAGCGGTAATATAGGTGATTACGATACATCTGAACTATATTGCAGATGGCTTGCTCACATATGTTTTAATGGTTGCACGATCCGACAGCTTGACGCTTTAATATATGGTTTATGGTGGAATCAAATGGATAAAACGGGAATAGCAAGCAATAACTATATTTTGTATCACTGTAAAAATCTTGCATCTCTTTTACATAATGAAAGAGATTTTAAGTTTTATTCAAATGCTATAAAAAAACTCGTAAAATAATTTTCAATTGTTTTCTGGCATATCATCGTCAGGTTTATCGCTTAATGGAGCTATTGTTACTTCGGAAGTATCCTCCGTGTTAGTAGCCTTCGGAGAAGAAATTGGAGTAAAAGGCTCCAAAGACAGGGCAAGAATTATAAGTGCGACTCCTATTTTAAAATAATGCAACTTGTTTTTCATAACTAAATAATCCTTTCTTTTTTATGACCAAATTATACAATGATGTAGATCTGCGAGATAGATACAAAAGTGGGTACCACTCCTTAAAGTTGTGGTACCCACTTTTGTATCTATGATAGTACAGAAATACATGATATTTTATTGGTGATAGCTTTCAAAAAAGGAGAGACTAAGATGCAATTCGTATTTACCAATTTTAATGAAGATAAATATACGTTTGATGGTGAATCGTTAGGGATATATAAAGGATATATTACAGAATATCCTGATATAAATAGTGTTTCAAAAGTTGATTTATATCGAACTCAATATTTTTCGCATCTTGCACTCATTATGAATAATGAGTGTAATATGGCTTGCACATAATGCTATGCTGAACAGGGACATTTTGATAAGGCGGGTCTAAAAATAAATATTTCACATGCAAAAAAGATGTTGGACTTGATGGTGAAAAATGTGATTGAACATCGTGGATACTCTATGGGGATAACTTTTTTCGGCGGTGAACCATTGATATCGTTTGATAAGATAAAGGAAATTGTTGAATATACAGAGATGATCTCTGAAACTATTACAAAAAGATATACAATAGTAACGAATGGAACTTTAATGAATGACGAGATTGCAGATTTTATGGAAAAGTACCATTTTCGTGTGACTGTTAGTTTGGATGGAGATAAAACCATTCATGACGCATATCGATTCTTTGCTAGCGGTTGTGGCTCTTACGATATGGTTAAAGAGAACTATCAAAAGTACAATAGTAAAATACAAGCTATATGCAGGATTACGATTCATAATGGAAACACAGATGTGTTTTCTGATGTGAAAAATGCAGTTGATATAGGCTTTCGTAATATAGCAATTGGCTTTGACAGTAAAATGTCTGACGATAAATTTAGGGATTTTTATTCTGCTTATAATAGAATGCTGATGGCTTATTATGAAGATATTCAAAAAGGTAATTTTTACGTTATAGAGAGTATTAAAAGAAATATTAATAATTTGTTATTTCAAAGAAGAATCAGTAGTAGATGCAATGCTGGAAGAGCGTATTTTACGTTAGCGGCTGATGGTTCAATATATGATTGTCATCGTGTGGTTGGCATAAAAGAATTAAAGGTTGCACAAGACGAGGATAATTTAAAGACTTTGATTGATGATCACATACAATTTATTAACAAAAAGGTTACTGAAAAGAAATCAGATAGGCATAGCAAATGCAATTTCTGTCCATTTGTATATTTATGTGGAGGAACTTGTTATCAGCATTCTTATGAGAAAACAGGTAGCTATTTTTCTCGGATTGAAAGAGATTGCAGCATTTCAAAACTTGAGATTGAATTCACTTTAAAAATGGTCACATCTTTAGATAAGACTACATTAAAAGAATTTATTACTTATTGTAATAAAAAAGATTAAAACAATAGAATACAGAGAAAGGAGATGAGATTATGGAAAAATTTGACTTCGGATTTGACGAGGAAGAAAAGGAAAAACTTCTGCCGCAGGTATTGTTTGTAGTGTCATGTGAAGGCGGAGAAGAAGGAGATGCGGGTTGATTCTCCAGTAAGTATTAAAGAACTATTATTTTCAAAATAAGCAGTACTGTTTCAGTATTGCTTATTTTGAGTTGATATGGATAGGGGTGAAAAGATTGATAAAATGAAAAAAAAATCTAAAAAAAACAAATTTGGATTCTGTGATTGCATTAGATATATGAATAAAGAGGCTTCTAAAAATGTGCCTGAAGTATTGATATATATGTATGCTTTGATTATTTCATCAATAGGTTTAGATTGTTTGCAAATGATTATTTTGCCATTAACAATTGATATGGCAACAGGAATGGCAAACATATTCATATATCTATCTGTTATTATAGGGTATATAATATGTTCGGGCGGGAAAGCTTATTTTTTAGAAAATATAGAATGTGGTCGAAATACGCTTAGAGACTATTTTTATTCAAAGTTTATTGAGAAAATGTGTATGACATCCTATATCAATATGCTGAATCCTGAGTTTCAGATAAATGCAGATGCAGTGAAGGAAAACTGTACAAATAAAAATTATTCTTTGCAACGATTTTGGTATTGTTTTGAAAATATAATAATTAGTTTATTTGGAATGGTGATCTATTTATTTATCATGAATCGTCTTAATATAGGTATCATATTAGTAATAATTTTTATTAGTGTTATGAAATATATGATCAATAAAAAAGCTAGATATGCATATTTCGAGTATCGCGATGATATGGAGGCAAGCAGGAGGCAAATCCGAATTGTCAATGACATTATGATGAATATTCGTGTACATAAAGAAAACCTGATTTTTGACATTCAAAACTTGTTGAGGAAGAAACTTAACGAGGGGACAGAAAGATTACATGTATTATGTAGCAAATTTGAAAAAGGACTGTATGTCTCAGACAGCATTAGTATTGTTCTTGAATTAATTGGAAAGGGTATATCATATATTTATTTGATAAAGTTAATTGCTGAGAGACAGATCTCGGTTTCACAAGGAATTTTGGCATTTTCGGCAGTTAACGGGCTTTCGTCAAAGATAGACGGAGTCTTACGATGGGGAGAACGACTATCGCGTCATTGTATTAATGTGTCTTATTACAGAGAATTTCTTGATTATCCGGAGCAATTTCAGATTGGAAAAGGGAAAGATATACCAGATTTGACACAAGGCTGTTGTATTGAATTAGTAAATGTGAGTTTTGCGTATGAGGGCAGTACTCAGAAAATAATTCATAATATCAATCTTCGCATTTCGGCTGGGGAGAAGATAGCTTTGGTGGGTTTAAATGGAGCAGGAAAAACTACATTGGTTAAACTTGTATGTGGACTTCTTGATCCGACTGAAGGAGCAATTTATTTAAATGGACAGGATATCAGATATTTTAATCGTGAAAAGTATTATCATGTTATTTCTGCTGTCTTTCAGGAGCATTTTATTTTTGACTCGAAGAGGTTGTCTGGCGGACAGATTCAGAAAAAAATGATAGAAAGAGCACAAAAGAAAGCTGGAAAGATACTGATTCTTGACGAACCGACGGCATCTCTTGACCCTCTTGCTGAAAAAAAAATATATGAGGATTACAATCAGATATCAGAAGGTAAAATCACCATATTTGTATCCCACAGATTAGCATCGACCTTGTTTTGTGACAGAATTCTGTATTTGGAAAATGGTTGTCTACAAGAAGATGGAACACATGAAGAATTGATGAATGCAGGGAATGAGTATGCTAAACTTTACCAGATTCAATGTCAATACTATACATAGGAAGAAGATACTAAATGAAAAAAAATAAATTATTATCTCTTGGGAAAGCAATAAGGTTATTCTTTTTTGTTTTATCTATTCAGGAAAGATATAAAAAGGGGAAAGTAATAGTGCTTGTTCTGTTCTCGGAATTATTTGGAATAGCTGTTCCGATGATTGTTGCGGCTCAGATTTCCAGCATTATTTTTTTTGCTGAACAACATGGTTTGAATAATGAAACGTTATTTGAGGTATTTCGACTTTTATTGATACAGTTTGTAATTGAAATATTAAGAGCCTTATTTATGCGTCTATCAGAGAGAGAAGAAAAAGTAGTAAAGGAGGTTGCTGAAAATGCGCTAGGACAGGCATTTATGGCTATTGATTATGAGATAGCAGAATCGAGAGAGTTTGAACGTCTTATTGCGTCAGTTTGTTACAATGAAAAAAGCGGCGAATACAATATGACACGCGCACGTGAGATGATGAAGGAACTGATTGGCGTTATATTTAATATTTTGTTTGGATTTATATTTGCTTCACATTTTTTTGCTTCTTTTGGAGTCAAAAGTATAATTGTTTTTATTATTTTTGCGGTAGGTTTTTCTTTAATTGAAAATCTGCTTCTTAGCAAAAAAGAGGATATAAAAAAACAGTATTTTAATATAGTTCAGGAGGAAAGTGTTTCTTTTAAAAATCTCAAAGAGTCAATAACAGATAAAACAAATGGCTGTGATATAAGAATATATAACATGAAAAATCAATTACTTGAATATGTAAAACATGAAAAAAGTTTTCGTATAAATTCTGTTATGGACCAAAATGCAAAAAAGGTAATCGGACCAATCGCTGCCATAATCAATGTTATGAAAAGTATCAGACTTTTGATTATTTGTTTGTGCGTTGTTTATTTAGTGAGGAAAGGATATTTTGAATTAAGCTATGCGATAAAGTATACAGTTGCACTTGAGGGAATAATGAATGGCATATTAAATATTGGGAAATTATCAAAAGATCTTGTCATGAGTTCACCATACTATGAACAAATCTGGATAATACTGCATAAAGTATCTGAAAAGGATAAAATAAAGAATAAAACGAAAAAAAAGGAACCTGAGGATAAGCAAAAATTTGTTCTTGAGATGAAAAACGTATCGTTTCGTTATTCTAATGAAGAAAGATGGGTTTTAAAGGATATTTGCATTAAGCTGAAAGAAAACGAGAAGATAGCGATTGTTGGAGAAAATGGTGCTGGTAAAACAACATTTATTAAGTTATTGTGTGGCCTTCTACAGCCGACCGAAGGTAAAATCTTACTAAATGGTCGAGACATATCATTTTATCCACCAAAAGAGTACCTGAAATTTATAACGGTTGTTTTTCAAGACTTTTATGTATTCCCTTTTAGACTTGGCGAAAATATAACTATGAAGTCAGAATACAACTGGAAATCAGTTGTTGAACAACTTGAAGAAACAGGAACAAAGTTTTGCTTTCGCAATAAAATAGAAGATATTACAGTATTCTCGGTGTTTAATAAAGATGGCATAGAACTTTCGGAAGGAGAGAGACAAAAAATCGCAATTTTAAGAGCACTCTTTAAGAAAAACACAAAGCTTTTGATTATGGATGAGCCAACATCATCGCTTGACCCAGTCGCAGAGCAGGAAGTTTATCAGAGTCTTAATAATTCAATTGGAAACAGAAGTGCTGTTTTTATTAGTCATCGAATGTCTTCTTGTAGATTTTGTGATCAAATCTTCGTTTTCGATAAGGGAAAGATTATTCAGTCTGGTGATCATGACGAATTGTTAAAAGAAAAAGAAGGGAAATACTATTCTCTTTGGAAGGCACAAGCTGATTATTATAAATAGTGAAAGGATGGAAGCGCAGATTTGGGAGCATGCCGATGAAAGTGGCAGTCACTAATTGAGAGTATATAAAGTGCAAGACACATTTCGTATTGTGTCTTGCGCTTGTTTTTCATTGTTCACTTGGTGATTATTTGATATAATAAGCCTTAGATCAAGCCTATAAAGAGAGGATTAAAGGGTAAAAACATTATGGATAAATACAGCATTCTCCTCGTAGATGACGAGGAAGAGGTGCTTGATGTAATAAAAGCCAAAATAGACTGGGAAGGCCTTGGGTTTACGGTTATGGGGAGCGCAAGCAACGGCGTTAAGGCTCTTGAGCTTGCGGAAATAAACCAGCCTGACGTTGTTATAACCGACATCCGTATGCCTTATATGGACGGGCTTGAACTTAGCCGCCGTCTGCGCTCGGAGTTCCCTTCTGTAAGGATAATGATATTTACAGGTTATGACGAGTTTGAATACGCCAAGGAAGCAGTGCACCTTGAGATAGGTGAATATCTTTTAAAGCCTGTTAATGCTACTGAGCTTACTGAGGCTCTTTCCCGCCTTAAGGCGTCTTTAGATCAGGAAAGAGAAGAAAAACTTAACGTTAAAAACCTTGAGGACTATTATATGCAGTCTCTTCCCCTCCTTCAGATGAACTTTTTTATGTCACTTATTGAAGGAAGAGTAAGGGAAGAAGATCTTAATAAATACCTTAATGACTATAAGATAGATTTTAAGGGACCTGTGTATGTGGTGGGGGTTATACATACTTCAGAGCACCACGTGCCTGCAGGCATGAGTCCTCTTCTTTTTTCCATGTCTGTTCAGCAGTCTGCCATGGAGCGCCTTGATAAAGCGTGGAACGGAAAGTTTTTTACATATCTTGGCAATACAGTTGTGATCTGCGAGATGAAAAGCCCTGAAGACATGACAAAACTGACAGATGAAAGCGACAGATTCTGTAAATGGGCAGACCGTATACTTGGGGCAAAGGTAACTATAGGTATCGGCAGAACCTGCAGCAGCCTTCTTGAAATTGCCGGGTCTTATGACGGTGCAAGAGAGGCGGTTTCTTACAGAGTATTATACGGCTCAGGCAGAGCTATAAGCATCAGCGAGATCGCCCCCGGGGAAGAAAAATACGACGGAGCGGGAGATGACGCGGCTCTCCACGATATTTTCAAGGCTGTCCATATGGGTACAGATATTTCTATCCGCGAAGCTGTTGAAAAATATGTTTTAAGGATCCATGAAAATGCGGTCTCTGTTAACCAGTACGACCTCATTATAAAAGAGATGGTAAATGCCTGGTACAGGTTCTGTGTCAGCAATTTTCTCAACTTTGACGAATTTACGGATTATGTAAAGAACCCATATAAAGAAGTGCCACTTATGGATGCGGGGATACTTAAAAACTGGCTGGGAGATGCGGCTATTTCCATAGCAAGAAAGCTCTCTGCCACCAGAAATTCCTCCTCAAGACAGATAATAAACAGAGCTGAAGAAATAGTAAAGCAGGACTATGCCAATCCTGACCTTACTCTTGATTCTGTATGCAGCGACCTTGGGGTTTCTGTTTCCTATTTTTCTTCGCTTTTTAAGAAGGAATCGGGAAAATCGTTTATTACATATCTTACGGATTACCGTATGGAACAGGCAGCAAGACTGCTTATAGAAACAAACGAGAAAAATTATGAGATAGCAGAGCATGTGGGCTATGTTGATGCGAACTATTTTAGCTACGTGTTTAAGAAAACCTACGGCATGCCACCTTCAAAATATAAAACGGAGCATACCTCATAAATGAAAAAGCATGCAAAGCTTTTAAAAAGCAAGATAAAAGTTTTCGGGATCCAGACAACTCTTATGGCGGCTCTTACCATCATAACCGTTCTTATTTCCCTTAGTCTGGGTCTGCTTCTTTATGCCCGTTTTTCAAGCTCTATAAGAAATAATATGCTTGATGCGGGCAGCGATCTTACAAAGACAGTCTGCCGCAACATAGAAGAATATCTTTATGAGATGCGTCAGGTCTCTGATACTACCTATTACAACATTATTCAGGATATTGACATAGGTGATGCGGCTTTTCCGCAGGAGATTGGTATACTTTATGAGGCAAACAGAGACAAGATAGTTACCATAGCGCTTTACGATGAATACGGAAGCCTTATCCTTGCAGAGCCTGTGGCTTCCCAGAAGGAAGACCCTAATGTTACAAGGCAGGGCTGGTTTATGGAGGCTATGGGACGTATCGAAAACATGCATTTTTCAACGCCTCATGTGCAAAATCTCTTTGATGATACCAGCTACAGATACCACAAGGTTATATCCTTAAGCCGCTTTGTGGACCTTAGTTTTGGGGGAAAGCCGGGTACGGGCGTGCTTCTTGTAGATATGGATTACGGCACACTTTCTGCAATTCTTGAAGATATCAACGAGACGGAAGACGGAAGATATTATTACCTTTGCGACAAAGAGGGTAATATCATTTACCACCCTCATAACGTAGAGATCACAAGAGGACTTTATCACGAAAATACCGGCATGACAGCAGGGCTTTCAGACGGAATATATGAAGATAAAGTTGACGGACAGAAAAGAACGTTTATTGTAAATACCGTTTCTTATACGGGCTGGAAGCTTGTGGGGGTTATCCCTGAAAAGTCTTTTAGCATCGGAACCGCAAAGGTTCGTTATTTTATCTTTGCCATCGGTACTTTTCTTATAATGATGCTGCTTATCGTAAACAGGGTAACGGCAATAAGGATAAGTAAACCGATCCTTTCTCTTAACGATTCTGTTATGGAATATGAGGCAGGAGAAAAACCGGAGATCTACGTTGGGGGGTCAACTGAGATCAGACACCTTGGACTCTCCATACAAAAGTCTTACGAGCAGATAGATGAGCTTATGAAAGAGATCGTGACTCAGCAAAACAGAAGACGAAAGGCTGAGATCGCGGTTCTTCAAAGCCAGATAAATCCACACTTTTTATATAATACTCTTGAGTCTATAACCTGGATGGTAGAGGGCGGAAAAAATGCGGAAGCTTCAAATATGATATCAGAACTCAGCAAGCTTCTTCGCATTTCCCTCAGTAAGGGCAGGACCATTATCAGCATGGCAGATGAGCTTCAGCACAGTAAAAGCTACATGGCCATCCAAAAAGTGCGTTACAAAAACAGGTTCTCTGTGGAATACGACATTGACCCTGAGATCATGGATTATTGCACTGTTAAGCTTATATTACAGCCAATTCTTGAAAATGCCATATATTACGGTGTTGGCGATATGGAAGAGGATGAGGAAAACCCGGGAGTAATAAAGATAACCGGCAAAAAAGAAGAAGACGAGATCGTTATTACCATAGAGGATAACGGCTGCGGTATGCCTAAGGAAGTGCTTGATAACCTTTTTAACGAGGAAGAAAGGATCGATACCGGAAAACACGGAAACGGTGTGGGTATTATCAATGTAGACAGCAGGATAAGGCTTCTTCTTGGCAGCGAGTACGGTCTTAGCGTTTGGAGCGAGCCTGATGAGGGCACTATAGTTACGGTTAAACTTCCTGCCATCCCTTACAATGAGGAAAACAGAAAACGCCTTGAGCAGGACAGCAAAGGCACGGCTGAAGGGAGGAACCTGTAATGAGAATGAGTAAAGATACCAGGTTTTTCCTTGCCTTAGAAGCAGTGCTTGCGATACTTGTGGTTGTTTTTATAGGTCTGCTGTTTTCAGACAGAGGCAAAGAAGATAAGATAGCGGTAATTGTTAATAACCCCGGCGAAGGCAAGTGGGAAGCTGTTATAGAAGGCATAAAAAGATGCGCCAAAAATAACGGTGTAGGCGTTGTTATATGCAATACAGACAGCATCAAAGACGGTGAAGAACTTAAAGTACTTATAGAAGACCAGCTAAAAAGCGGGGCAACAGGGCTTATAGTGGGCAGCGTATCTGACAGCTACGGTACTGATGTATTAAACAGTTATGCCACAAGTATTCCTGTAGCTATGCTTGAAGAATACGGCGAGCCCGGCCAGACCCTTATAAGCCGTGTGGGTCCTGATAACTACGAGATAGGAAGAGCCCTTGCCAAAACCGTTATAGACGACTATGCAGGCAATATGGACGGAAAGACTGTAGGCGTAATACTTAGAAGCAATGACCTTCCTTGCGATGCGGAAAGGGCAAGGGGCTTTGAAGAAGTAATAAAAGAAAGCGGAGCTGTTATCGCCTGGAAATTTGAGGAAGAGACTCAAAAAGACGGCATGAATGGCATAAAGCAATATATTTCATCTCATAACAAGGTAAATATAATAGCTGCCATGGACACGTCCATCCTTGAGAGTATAACCGATGCGGCAGTTGCAAAGAAAGTGCACGGAGCCCTCATTTACGGCGTCGGAAACAGCATGAAAACCGTGTATTACCTTGACCATGAGGCAATTGAGCATCTTGCTGTAATTGACGGATACTCTATGGGGTATGATGCCTGCAGGGAAGTAACTGAAAAACTTGCAGGTAAAAGTTATGAGATGCAAAACAGAGACGTTGAATATAGGATATTAAGGCAACAGGACCTCTTTTATGCGGAAAATGCTGAATTTGTATTTACCCATGACTAAATTTGTTTTGGAGGAAAGATGAAAAAGGTATTAAAAAGGACGGGGATAATGTTTATATTAGCGGTGCTTACACTGACATCCCTTGGGGGCTGTGCTAAGAAGGATGAGGACAGCGGAAAGCAGCTTCGGGTTGGAGTGGTGCTTTATAAAAACGACGATCCCTTTATAAACAGCCTTACAGAACATTTAAAGTCCGATCTTGAAAGCTTTGAAAACGAGGAACTTCGCATAGTTACAACTGTGCGAAACGGGGAGAGCAGCCAGCGAACAGAAGATGCCGTAGTTGAAGAGATAATAGATGCGGGCTGCGACATCCTTTGTGTTAACCTTGTAGATAGGACTGTGCCGGGAAATATTATCGATGCGGCGAAAAGCGCTGATATCCCTGTTATTTTCTTTAACAGAGAGCCTGTAAGAGAAGATCTTATGAGCTGGGATAAGCTTTATTATGTGGGCTGCAAAGCAAGCGAAAGCGGGCAGATACAAGGAAAGCTGGCTTATGAAGCTATAAAAAAGAACAGAAAAAGCGATAAGAACAAGGACGGCAAGATCCAGTACATAGTGCTTGAAGGCGAGACAGGGCATCAGGACGCCATAATAAGGACTGACAGCGTAGTGGATACCCTTAAGGCAAGCGGTATAGAGCTTGAAAAACTCAGCTACCAGACAGCGGACTGGAGCAGGGCTCAGGCTGAAAACAAGATGACTCAGATGATAAACCGTTACGGAAATCAGATAGAGCTTGTGCTTGCAAATAACGACGAGATGGCTCTTGGAGCAATCGAAGCCTATAATAAAAAGAATATAGAAGCAAAGAAACGTCCTCTCATTTTCGGTACCGACGGCCTTCCCGATGCTCTTAACGCTGTGGCGGAAGGGACTTTAGCCGGAACCGTATATAACGACAAGGAAGGCCAGGCAGAGGCTATAGCAAAGCTTGCACTTGCGCTTTACAAGGGAGACGACCTTTCAGATTTTGCCTTTATCGACGAGCGTTACCTGATGCTTGACTATGCGGGGATCACTGCCGAAAATGTAAACGATTATATGGAATAGACGGCAAATAGGTTACAGCTATTTACAAATAAAGAAGAATTGTCTTATAATGTAACGGTATAATACGTAAAAGAGGAGTGACATCTTATGAAGAGACTGCTTACATTTATCATTACTATAGCTCTCGTGGTATCCCTGATCCCTGTAAAAACTGTATCTGCAGAAAATGAGCGCAGGGTAGTGGGGGATTTCCTTTACACCGCAGGAGACTGGTACTATAAGGGGAAAGACGGAGACGTTACGTTGCCTGATTGTATAGAAGTGATCAACAACCGCCTTTTTAATGAATTTCGCGGTAATGTTGAAACTTTATATATCCCGGGCACAGTAAAAAGGATCGATATGCTTACCGGGTTAAGGTCCCTTAAGACCATAGTGTTTGAAACCGGTGATGTTGAAATTGGCGAATATGCTATGCCTATAGTACCTGAAAACGGTATCGTGGCTCCGCAAGGCTCAAAGGCCTGGGAATATGCAAAGAAAAAGGGTATTTACGTTACCTCCGGCATGGATCCTTGTTTTGAAAAAGACACTTTATATGTTCTTAAAGGGGACTGGATCCACAGCACTTTCTTTAATCAGAAGGTCATGAGTTATACGGGTGACGTAAAGTGGAGCGTGGGTGACAGTTCCATTATAAAAAAGAAAAAGATGATCGCTCTTAACGGCGAATATACAGGCAAAAAGAGATATAAGGCCATGAAAACGGGAAAGACTACTATGATCGCCACTCTTGACGATGGAAGTACTCTTTCTTATAACGTGGTTGTGTTAAAAAGAACTGAGAAAAACAGACTTAAATGCTTTAAAAAGCTTTGTGAGGGCATGACAGAAAAAGAAAAGGCAAAATACCTTGCAAAATGGTTCTTTTTAAATATCGATTATGATGAGGCTGCCGCTCATCCTTACAAAGTAGGAGAGGATGTGCTTGGCTTTTACGGTTATAAGTCACGAAATGACAGCAAGATGAGAGAGGCTGCATCAACATACGGTTCTCTTATAAAACTTCAGGCGTACTGTGCAGGTATCAGCGCAGGCTACAAGGCAGCAGCAAATGCAGTAGGCCTTGACTGTATAACCATAACAGGTACCCTGGTAGATGATGGACACGCATGGAATATGGTGTGCATTGACGGATACTGGTATTACGTTGATGCTACAAATACTTCAACGGTATCACCGTTTATTTCAGATGAATACGGCTTTAACAAAGATGGTATAGAGAAAAATCATCCAACTATATATAGCTAATAAAAAAGGCAGCCAAGCTTGGCTGCCTTTATACTTAATCGTATTTTGATATTAATGAGATAAGATTATTATCGAAACGATATTCTATTCCGAGAAAGTCAAATGTTTTTTCGTTGGAATAGTAATCAAGCAAAACCAAACCGGAAGTGGTATGCAATGTTATGGTTTTCCTTGCCTCTCCTTTATGATCACATAAACTGTTATTATAAGAGTAGTGGGTGGCGTTTTTTGACTTTTTAATAGCGCCAATCAAATCATTAATATCTTTTGAATTTGTTATTATATGATTGTTTATGATAATATAATTAACAGCGTTTTCTTCAATCCCTAATACACTTACGGCAACGTTTATGGGAACGTTGTCAGTTTCATTGTGAAAACTGCATAAATGAGCTATATAATAGCTGTTATCATCTTGAACAAGATATGCTGCTTCTTGTAACATATTATTTTGATAAACAGTATAATTTTTCGATAAGGACAAACCATTAACAGTACCATAATAAATCGAATTACTAATAAGATCTGTTATGTTTACGCTGGCGTCTAAAAATGTGTTATAGTCTTCAACTTTTAATATTTCATAATTACCAAGATAACCTGAAACTATAAGTTGAATAAAATCTGAATTATGGTTTTCGTCAGAATAATGAGTGTAGTTGTTTGAGCTATTTCTATAAACGATACCATTTATTTTCTTGTTATCTTCCAATAGGTGCGTTTGAAGTAATGATTATTCTTGTCTATTTGGTACAAGCATCCTGTAACATACGGACAGTAGTTCCTGCATTATTCGGACGTTGGTTCTTACAACATCCGGACAGGATTCCTGTACCAAGTAGACAAGATGACACCTATTGGTTATTATACTCTTTTTCGTTTACGCTGTCATCTGCGTAAGCAGGGACGTGTTCGACCGTAGGTCGCCTTGAAGGTCCTTTCAGGTCAAATCTGTACGCGTTTCGTACGATTCGGTCCAAGACCGCATCTGCTATAGTAGGATCCTTGAAAACTGAAGGCCAGTCTCTAACAGGTAGCTGTGCTGATACAGCCACAGATCGTTGGTGATGGTAACGCTCTTCGATTACCTCGAGAAAATCCTGCGTCATACCCAGATCAAGCTGTTTCATTCCAAAATCATCCAGAATAAGCAAATCTGGGCGCACAAGGTCTTTCATGAGTTTGTTGTATGAACCATCGCCCTTGCCTATAGTTAAGTCTGTCAGTAAGCGTGTTGTTCTGTAGCACTTTACAGTAAATCCTTTTGTACATGCTTCCCTTCCGAAAGCAGACAAGAGATAAGTTTTACCTACTCCGGTTGCGCCGGTAATTATAAGGTTGCTACCACCCTTTATCCATTGGCAATCAGATAACCTTGCAACGTCTGCTTTTTTTAGCTTCCTGACTGGGTCGTAATCGACATTTGTAAGCGTTGCTGTGGGTTCTCTGAGGTTGGCTGCTCTTATAAACCTATTGGTTTTCGCTTTGATCCTGGCATCATACTGAGCTGTAACGATCATTGCCAAACGGTCGTCAAATGTGAGCTCTTCAGAGGCTGGAAGTTCTTCTTGACGCGCATACTCGATACGCATAGCATGCAACTTCATCTCTGTAAGCTGCTCTGCAGTTTGATAATTCATCTTTGAATTCCTCCTTTACATCCATTCTCCGATACGGAGATTTTCATGTAATGGAGTTGGCATATCCGCATCAGAGGTGCGTTTGTTAGTAGATAACTTATCCTGACCATTCTTGAGAATGTTTTTCAGGGTTGTATAATTAACCGATTTTAACTCTAAGGCCTTTTTGCAAGCCTTGTTAACACGGTCATTACCATAGTTTTTACTAAAGTTTATAACAGCCATGCAGGACTTATAAGCTTGTTCCTCAAAATCTGCAGATTCAAGGAGCTGTTTGACAAAGGCATATGCCTCGCTGCCGATTTTAGATGCCATCTGGCGATAATACTTGCCGTTGTAGTTATTAAACTCAACAACTGCCCTATGATTCTCAGGCATGTGATCAACAGAAGTCACGTAGCGACTGCCCGAACGTCTTCTTGTATGTATAGCGATTCGATTACCAAACTCATCGTATATTTCAATCTTTTTGGAATACGCATGCAGGCAAACAGGACGGTTATACAGCGTATATGGGACTGAATAGTAAAAACCATCATACTTTATGTGATAGTTGTTTTGCACGCGGTTTACCGGAACCGTTTCATAGTAGTCAAAAGGCTCTTTAGGCAAGGGGCGAAGCATCGGTTTGTCAAGGGTAATAAAGTTGCTTTTTCTTGAGCCGGTACGATGTTTAAAGTTACGCTCGGTAAGCTCATTTAGTCGTTCCTTTATGTCATGATTTAAAGCTTCGAAACTGTAGTAAAGCTTGTTCTTTAACCATTCAAGCAGCCATGTTTCAAGCCAACCCACACCTGACTCAACCGAAGGCTTATCCTTAGGCTTACGAACTCTGGCAGGAATGATAGCCACCCCATAATGTCTCGCCAAATCTCTGTAAGCATGGTTGATCTGAGGATCATAAAGGTTTGAATGTACTACCGCAGTTTTGCAGTTATCAGGGACCAGGATACGTGGAAGTCCACCGTACCATTCAAAGGCATCTATATGAGCCTGATTCCAACTCATTTGAGTTTCATCAGGAAATGCTTCCACAAAAGGATACGAGCTGTCTCCTAACGTTGTAACGAAGAAGTGAGCATCGTGTATCTCTCCTGTTGCATAATCAACAACACAAGGAAGTTTATCGCCAATCCAGTCGATAAAGAGTTCTTTGCCGGGTTCTCTTTCCTGCGGAAGTATAACTTCTTTACCGGAAGATTTCTTCCACTCATTATACTTGGCACAGAAACGACTGTAACTATAGCCATCCGGTTTTTCAAGTCGATATTCCTCCTGCCAAATATACTGTAAGTTAATTCGCTTACTTGAAAGCAAGCGCTTATGGATTGCTTCCCAATCCGGTTCATCCTTGACCTGTTTGCGGCCGAAAGAATCAGGATAAATAAGTTCGTTGATCCTCTCAGGCGTAAGAGTCATAGCGAATTCATAAGTAAGACCACACTCCTTACAGCGAGAAATGATTTCACCGACAGTTGTTTTGGATGCTCCGGTAGCATCACTAATCTCTCGGAAAGTAAAGTCCATTTCTCTCAGACGGAGTATTTCGGTAATAAGCATTGGTTCCAGACACCTCATTTCGGTACCTCCTTAAAATATATTTATATATATTTTAAGGAAGAAGATTTAAGATGTCACTTGTCCGGATAATTCAAGAACTCTGTCCGCGAATTATAAGAATGCTTGTCCGGATGTTGTAAGAATGGTTGTCCGAGTGTTATAGGAATGCTGTCCGGGTGTTGCAAGAATCATCATAAAAACTTCAGTAATTAATAATCTGATATGATGAAATATCACTTAAAAGTTATAAAGTATATTTGACTTTTGATAAGTACAA
>JAEEGF011064930.1_pt1 | contig 19328 bp, 9 predicted proteins | sample 9134171 | NCBI WGS metagenome assembly JAEEGF01 (sample SAMN16246542, study PRJNA631951) | gut metagenome | biome: gut microbiome; feature: rumen; material: AP-attached | host: Bos | place: Iran: Karaj | collected 2018-10
CCGTGACACCTAAGTCAGGCGACTGCACAGGCGCAGCATTCACAGTAACAGTGACTGTAAATCCTAAGCCAGCGATTGCAAACAAGGATTACACAATATGTACAGGTAACGCATTCACATTCGCAACAGTAGCAAGTGATGTGGTTCCTGCAAATACTAAGTACACATGGACAGTGGCTGCAAATGCTAATGTTACAGGTCAGTCAGACCAGACAACAGCAGCAGATGCAATGTCTCAGACATTGATTAACAGCACAAACGTTCCTCAGGATGTGGTTTACACCGTGACACCAGCAGGTGACTGCACAGGCGACCCATTCACAGTGACCGTGACAGTTAATCCAATGCCTGCAATTGGAAACAAGACTTACACAATCTGCAGCGGTGATCCGTTCACATACGCAACAGAAGCAGGTGATGTGGTGCCAACAGGAATCAAGTACACTTGGACTGTGGCAGCAAATGATAATGTGACTGGTCAGTCAGAGCAGAACACAGCAACAGAAACTATGTCTCAGACATTGACTAACAAGACTAATGTTGCTCAGGATGTGGTTTATACTGTGACACCTGCAGGAACTTGCCCAGGTGCGGCATTCACCGTGACTGTGACTGTAAATCCTAAGGCTAAGATTGGTAACAAGACTTACACAATACGCACAGGCGAGGCAGTTCCATTTGCGACAGTAGCTGCGGATGTAGTACCAGCGAATACTAAGTACTCATGGACTGTGACAACCGACAATGCAAACGTAGGTGGCAAGTCTGCCGGAACAGATCAGGATGCATTCGCTCAGACATTGACAAATGCTACAGCGACAGCTCAGACTGTGGTTTACACCGTAACACCTAAGTCAGGCGACTGCGTAGGCGACAACTTCACTGTGACAGTAACAGTGAAACCTAAGCCAGCGATAGCAAACAAGACTTACACAATCTGTAGCGATGACCAGTTCGCATACGCTCCAGTTGCAAGCGATGTGGTTCCAGCGGGAACAACATACACATGGACTGTAGTTGATAACACAAATGTGGATGGCGATGCGCCTCAGACATCAGCGTCAGCAACAATGTCTCAGACATTGACCAACAACTCTGCGACAGCTCAGACTGTGACTTACACAGTAACTCCAGAGGCTGACGGATCTGTGGGCGACAACTTCACCGTGACTGTGAAGGTTAATCCTAAGGCTGCGATAGCAAACAAGACTTACACAAGATGCACAGGCGAGCCATTCACATTGGATGTGACAGGTGACAGAGTTCCAGCGGGAACAACATACACTTGGACTGTGGCAGCAAATGCAAACGTAAGCGGTCAGTCAGCTCAGGCATCGGCTACAAGCACAATGACTCAGACGTTGACTAATAAGACTAATGTTGCTCAGAATGTGGTTTACACCGTGACACCTAAGTCAGGCGACTGCGTAGGCGACGACTTCACAGTGACTGTGACAGTCAACCCTAAGGCTAAGATTGCAAACAAGACTTACACAATATGTAGCGAGACGCCGTTCACATTCGCAACAGTAGCGAGCGATGTGGTTCCAGCGGGAACAACATACTCATGGACGAAGCCTGTAAACGCAAACGTTACAGGTCAGACCGAGGTGATAGATGCGACATCGATGTCACAGACATTGACTAACAGCACTAACACTGCACAGAAGGTTGTTTACACCGTGACACCTAAGTCAGGCAGCTGCGAGGGCGACAACTTCACCGTGACAGTGACTGTAAATCCTAAGCCAGTGATTACAGTTAATCCAGCGGCAGATGTCTGCAACAACTTGACAGTTGACCTTGCGGCAACGTTCAGCTCAAATGTCAGCGGTTCGACATTCGCTTACTACACTGATGCGGCTGGCACAAGCCCAGCGTCTGTGACAACGGCTAAGTGGAATGCTTCGGCACCAAATCAGACGGTTGACCAGACAACAACGTTGTACGCGATAGCTACAGCTAACACATGTAAGAGCGAAATCGCAAGCTCTTCAGTCACTATCAAGCATAAGCCAGTGGCTCCAACAGTGGAGAACATTCGCGAATGTGCGGCTGTGACACCAGAAGCAAGAGAGTGGGCGAGCCTCGTAAGCAATGTAGAGGCTAACGCAGAGCTGAAGTGGTACAACGGCAGCGCGGCAGTCACTCCAGCCGACTTCGACATGAGCGTGGCTATGAACAAGGCTTATAGCGTGACTCAGACAGTGAACGGCTGCGAGAGTGACAAGTCGATGGTTGAGGTTTACATCAAGCCTCTGCCAGAAGCTCCGATGGTGACTAACAATGTTGTCTGCGAGGGCGTAGGCTCTAAGGCTTGGAGAGACCTCGTGACATCAAGAGTGGACGGAGGCGTCAAGACTTGGTTCAGCGATATCAATGGTACAGCTCAGATTGCAGAGCCTATCACAATATCGTTCTCTAAGCCAGGCGAGAGAACAGCATACGTGGCTATCGAGAAGGACGGATGTCTCTCAGAGGTAGTTGAGGTAAGCTCTTCAGTACACGCGACTCCATCGTTCGCAGAGGTAATCGACGAAAGCGATGAGTCTACGACATTGAGAGTCAATGGAGTAGCGCCATTCACATATTTGTTGGATAAAAATATCCGCGAACAGTTTGATGGTGAAGTAAATTTGGGTATCTTGTCAATAGGAAATCACCCACTCACAGTATCTGACGAAATCGGATGTAAGAGGGATACAGTACTGAGAATTGAGCCTATCCCACTTGTGCCAGACAAGTTCTTCACTCCAAACGGTGACGGAGTCAACGACAAGTGGACAATCAAGGGTCTGGAGCGTTATCCTGAAACCAAGATATTCTTGCATGACCGTTACGGTAAGGAATTGGCTGAGTTCAAGGCTAAGGACTTCGACGGATGGGACGGCAAGTACAACGGCGAGGATATGCCTTCAACAGACTACTGGTACATTATAGAATTGAGAGAGACAGGTAAGAGAATGGTGGGTCACTTCCTGTTACGCAGATAGGAGATAACCAGTTGAATGTAAAACTTGAAAAACACGAGCTATGAGGATAAGATTCACAAAAAAGATCAGCAAGTTTGTAATTGGCACTTTGTTGTCAATTACGGCTTGCACCGTGAGCGCACAGGAGTTCCCTATTTATAACCAGTATTATTTCAACTACTACTTGGTTAACCCGGCTTTGGCTGGCGCCAACGACTGCCACTATTTCATGCTTACTCACAAGCAGCAATGGCTTGGCATCGACGACGCGCCATACACGACATCTTTGAGCTATCAAGGACGTCTGCCACGTAACGTGGGTTTGGGAGCGTATATCTATAATGACGCCAATGGCTACTCCAGACAGCAAGCCGGCGAGATTACCGTGGCTTACCACATTCCGCTCTCCGACGGAGCGAAATACAAGAAAGCCGTGAGCCGCGACCGTCAGTTGAGTTTCGCGTTGTCGGCTAAGCTTTACAACTACGGCATTTCCGACAAGGATGAGCTGCAGAAATTAGCAGAAGGCGACAAGGCTATGGAGGATCTCGACGATTTGCTCGCTTTCAACGTTAATGTGGGCGCATATTTCACTTCCTACGGCTTCTTTACCGGTTTGTCGATGACGAACCTTCTGGGAACCAAGATGCCTCACTACGAAGGAAAAATGGAGCCTCTTATCCCTATGACAGGATACTTCCTGCTGGGTAACGAGTTTATGCTGAATGATTTCGAGGGACTTGAGCCTTCGCTCATGTATATGTTCGATGTCAACGGACACATGACGCTGGATATCAACTTCAAGTATTCACGTTCGTCGATGCGTAATTCCGACTGGGCTTACTGGGCACAGCTTGTGTTCAGACAGAACATCGATGACGGAGACTATGACACCCTTGACCTCATACCTACGGCAGGCATGCAGTACAAGAAGTTCCACTTCGGACTTGCTTACGGCATCCAGCTCAACAGGCTGTTCAGACACAATTACGGTACACTGGAGCTTATGCTCGGCTACACATTGTGTCATACTCGTCGCTTCTGCCGTTAATGCGGTGTGAGGCGTAACAACTCAATTCAGGCACTTTTCAGAGTGTGATAATTTTTTGTTTGGTTCGAGAGGCTGTCGTGCATTAGCATGGCAGCCTCTCTTTTTTCGCCTGTTTTTCTCGTTGTATGCAGGGAATAATAAAGGCGGCCTTTGGTGGGGTCGCCTTTTATCGTGTTTGCGCTTATATCGCTTAGTTTGCCATCTCGCTCAGGAATTTGATTCTCACGAATCTTATTTCCTCCTCGGTGAAGTCCTCTGGTCCGAGCTCCGTTATGGCGTCCTCGATGCTGTCGCTTTCAGCTTCTTTGAAGTACTCGTAGATCTCGTCCACGCGGTCCTCGTCCATCACGTCGTAGATGAAGTAATCGATGTTGATTTTCGTTCCTGAGTCAACGATGGTCTCGAGTTCGTCGAGCAGTTCGTCGATTTCCAAGTCGTGGTTTGCTGCGATGTCGTCCAGAGGGATTTTCCTGTCTATCGCTTGTATTATGGCTATCTTCTGCTTTGACTTGTTAGCCACCGACTTGACTCTTATGTCCTCTGGTCTTGTTATGTCGTTTTCCTCGACGTGTCTCTTTATGAGCTCGACGAACTTCTCGCCGTATCTCTTCGCCTTTCCAGCGCCTACGCCAGGTATGTTCTGCAGCTCCTCCAGATTGATAGGGTAGGATGTTGCCATAGCCTCGAGCGATGGGTCTTGGAAAATGACGTATGGAGGCACTTTCAGGTCCTTAGAGACCTTCTTTCTCAAGTCCTTGAGCATGGAGAACAGAACCTCGTCCGCAGCGCCTCCGCCAGCTTTCATTGTTGGCATGTCGGCTTCCTCGTCCTCTTCGTCCATGTCTATGTTCTTCGATATTTTGAATGAGGTCGGCTTCTTCAGGAAGTCCTTGCCGGCCTTTGTTATCTTCAGAAGTCCGTAGTTTTCTATGTCCTTGGCGATGAATCCCGCAATCATGGCCTGGTGTATGATAGTGTCCAGAGTGCGTTCGTCTTGGTCTGGGAATGAGCCAAAACTGTCTAATTCATCGTGTTCATGCGCTTCTATGTCCTTGGTCTTTTTGCCAAGCAGTATGTTTATGATATGTTCTGCCTTGAACTTCTCTTTCAGTTGTTCCACGAGTTCAAGGATGGTTGTTAGTTCTTCTTTAGCTTCCACAGTTTTCTTTGGGTTTCGGCAGTTGTCGCAGTTTCCACAGTTGTCATCATTGTATTCCTCTCCAAAGTAATGCAACAATAATTTTCTGCGGCAGAGAGTTGATTCCGCGTACGAAGCTGTCTCTTGTAGCAATTGTTTACCTATTTCCTGCTCTGCTACAGGTTTGTTCTGCATAAATTTCTCTAACTTCTCAAGGTCTTTCTTAGAGTAAAAAGCTATGCACTGTCCTTCGCCTCCGTCTCTTCCTGCTCTTCCGGTCTCCTGGTAATAGCCTTCGAGGCTCTTTGGTATGTCGTAGTGTATGACGAATCTTACGTCGGGCTTGTCTATGCCCATTCCGAAAGCTATCGTCGCCACGATTACGTTCACTTCCTCCATCAGGAACTTGTCTTGGCTTGTAGATCTGGTCTGCGAATCCATTCCTGCGTGATATGGGAGAGCCGATATTCCGTTTATGTTCAGTGTCTCGGCCAGTCCTTCCACTTTCTGTCGGCTTAGACAGTAAATTATGCCAGATTTGCCTTCGTTAGCCTTGATGAATTTTATTATTTCTTTGTCAACGTCGTTGTCCTTTGGCCTTACTTCGTAGTACAGGTTAGGGCGGTTGAACGAGGATTTGAAGATAGTAGCTTGTGGTATCTCAAGATTCTTGAGAATTTCGTGTTGTACTTTAGGAGTGGCGGTCGCTGTCAGCGCGATTATTGGTGCCGCTCCTATTTCGTTTATATTCGCTCTGATTTTTCTATACTCAGGACGGAAATCGTGTCCCCATTCCGAGATGCAGTGTGCCTCGTCAATGGCGTAGAATGAAATCTTGATTTGCTTCAGGAATTCGATGTTCTCTGCCTTGGTCAGCGACTCTGGCGCCACGTACAGGAGTTTTGTCTTTTTGGACAGGATGTCCTCTTTGACTTGTTCTATCGCGGCTTTTGACAATGAAGAGTTTATGAAGTGCGCCACGCCGTCCTCCTCGGAGAAGTTGCGCATCGCATCGACTTGGTTCTTCATCAGGGCTATAAGTGGAGATATGACAATGGCAGTGCCTTCCATAAGCAGCGATGGCAGTTGGTAGCATAACGATTTGCCGCCTCCTGTTGGCATTAGGACAAAAGTGTCCTTGCCATCCATCAGGTTCTGGATGACCTTTTCCTGGTTGCCCTTAAATGTGTCGAAACCGAAGTTCTTTTTAAGGGCGGCTGTTAGTTCCACTTTTTTTGCCATAGATAATCAGAAGAATTGTATAACAAATTTATATACCTTTCTCTTATATTCATAAGTAAAGGCGTTTTTTTTATTTATTTGGCATTCTTTTTTAATTATTGAGCATTATGTTTTGATATGTTTGTTTGTCGCGGTCATGGCGCATGGCGGTTAGATGTTCTGCAGTCTGACTGCGTTGTCGCCGCTCATCTTCTCCTCCGCTTTCTCTTTTGTTATTGTCAGTGTGCTTATCTTCTTCGACGGTGTCTCGTACATGTCGTCCATGATTATGGATTCCACTATCGACCTTAGGCCTCTGGCTCCGAGTTTGAACTTTATGGCCATGTCAACGATGTAATTGAGCGCATCCTCGTCGAATTTGAGTTTCACTCCGTCCATGGCGAACAGTTTTATGTACTGGTTCACTATCGAGTTTTTCGGTTCTGTCAATATCCTTCTCAGTGCGTCTCTGTCAAGCGGATTCAGGTATGTGATGATAGGCAGACGTCCTATTATCTCGGGTATGAGTCCGAATGACTTGAGGTCCTGAGGGGTTATGTATTGCAGCAGGTTGTCGCTCTTGATATTGTCCTTCATGTCGTATGTTCCGTAGCCTACGACGTGTGTGTTCAGTCTTGAGGCGATTTTCCTCTCTATGCCGTCGAATGCTCCTCCGCAGATGAACAGTATGTTCTGTGTGTTCACGGCTATCATCTTCTGCTCGGGGTGCTTTCTGCCTCCGTTTGGCGGCACGTTCACAATCGAGCCTTCCAGCAGTTTGAGCAGTCCTTGCTGCACGCCTTCGCCGGACACGTCGCGTGTTATGGAAGGGTTGTCGCCCTTGCGCGCGATTTTGTCTATCTCGTCGATGAAGACTATGCCTTTCTCCGCCGCTTTCACGTCGTAGTCAGCCACCTGCAACAGTCTTGTCAGTATGCTCTCGATGTCCTCGCCCACGTATCCGGCTTCAGTCAGCACGGTTGCGTCAACAATAGTGAAAGGCACGTTCAGTTTCTTGGCGATGGTTCTTGCCAGCAGTGTCTTTCCTGTGCCTGTGGAGCCGACAAGCAGGATGTTCGACTTTTCTATCTCGACATCGTCCTTGTCCTGCAGCAGTCTCTTGTAATGGTTATAGACCGCCACCGAGAGATATTTCTTCGCGTCGTCCTGTCCGATAACGTATTCGTCCAGGAATTCCTTTATCTCCTTTGGTTTAGGCAGTTCCTCTTTCTTTATGTCGAAGTTCTCCTCCTTTTCTGCTACGGCAGTCTCCTCCAGTATGTTGTGCGCGCTTTCTGCGCATTCGTCGCAGATGAACACGTTAGCTATCGGACTGCTCAGCAGTGTTCTCACTTGTCCTTCCTGTCTGCCGCAAAAAGCGCAGAACCTGTCGTTTTGACGTTTAGCCATAAGTCTTTGTTATATTGCCTTTCGTCTTACTTCTTTTCTCTGAACAAGATGTTGTCAATCATACCATACTCTTTTGCCTCGGCCGATGTCATCCAGTGGTCGCGGTCGGAGTCCTTCTCCACCTGCTCGAATGGCTTGCCAGAGTGGTCGGATATGATAGTGTAGAGCTCAGTCTTCAGTTTCTGTATCTCTCTTGCTGTGATTTCGATGTCCGAAGCCTGTCCCTGAGCGCCGCCCATAGGCTGGTGAATCATCACGCGCGAGTGCTTGAGCGCAGCTCTCTTGCCTTTCTCGCCAGCCACCAGAAGCACAGCTGCCATAGAGGCCGCCATGCCTGTGCATATTGTAGCCACGTCGCTTGAGATGTACTGCATAGTGTCGTAGATGCCCAGTCCTGCGTAAACAGAACCGCCAGGCGAGTTGATGTAGATGGAGATGTCCTTGCCTGGGTCGGCAGAGTCGAGATACAGCAGCTGCGCTTGTATCACGTTGGCGCTGTAGTCATCGACTTCTGTGCCAAGGAAGATGATTCTGTCCATCATCAGACGTGAGAATACGTCCATCTGAGTGACGTTCAGCTGTCTTTCCTCAAGTATGGAAGGGGATATGTAGCTGTTTGTTATTTTTGATGTGTATTGGTCCAGCGCAAGTCCGTTAAGACCAAGATGTTTCGTCGCGAAATCTCTGAAATCGTTTCTCATGATTATTTTTCTATAATGATTTATTGATTGCAATATTTTGATACACAAGGTGTTCTGTGTATTGGCAATAGCGAAAAACGTGGATAATCCGATTATTGCCTAAAACAAAATTAGTAATTTTAATTTGTTATAAGCAATAGAATACGGAGCGAAAAGGAAAAATATTCATAAATCTGAATTGCAGACAAGTAAAAAGCCTCAGAATCAGAGATTCCGAGGCTTTTCGTTGAATGTATGTATGAAAAAAGTGATTTTTTACTTCTCGTCCTGAAGCAGTTTGTTGAAGTCGTCAAGAGAAATCTCCTTCTCGTCGAGCTTAGCGGCGTTCTTGATGATGCCGTTGATCTTCTCGTTGATAACTCCGTTCACCATGTTCTGGATTGCCTTCTGGTCTTTCTTCATGTCGGCAACGTATCCGCTGAGTATCTCGTCTGGAACGTTTGTCATGCCGTACTGAGCGAACTGTGACTTAGCCACCTTCTTAGCGAACTCCTCGATGTCGCCGTCCTCGACCTTGATGTCGTTCTCCTTAGCGATCTTCTCCTGTACGAGGTGCCACTTCAGCTCGTCAAGCATAGCAGGGAAGTCTGCGTCAAGCTTCTCCTGAGTCAGGTCCTTGTTTGTAGTGAGCGCCCATCTCTTGAGGAATGCCTCTGGGAATGCCACTTTCTCGTTCTTCTTTATCAAAGCCTTTCTTGCGTCCTGTGCGAACTTGTAGTCTGCGTCGTCAACAAGTGTCTTCTTGATGTCTTCCTTGATTTTCTCCTTGAAGTCAGCCTCTGACTTTACTGCGTCCTTGCCGAGAACCTTGTCGAAGAGCTCCTGGTTGATTTCAGCCTCAGTGTAGCGAGTTATCTCTGTTACAGTGAAGTTGAAGTCAGACTTGATGTCAGCTACTTCGTCCTTTGTCTTCTTGAGCAATGATGCTACTTCAACGTCGTTGTTGTCGTATGCCTTCTTTGGGTTGAACTTGACAACATCGCCAACCTTAGCGCCGATGAATGCCTTCTTGTTCTTCTCGTCCTTCATGTACTTAGGGCTGAGGATGACGCCTTCTACAACTACGCCGCCTTCCTTCTCCTTCTTTGCAGACTCGAGTTCAACAACGTTGCCCTTGATTACGTCGTTCTCCTCGACTGCGTCAGCTGGGCTGTACTTGCCGAATCTTGAAGCGTAAGACTTGATCTGGTCATCGACCATCTTGTCGTCGAGCTTGATGTTGTAGTAAGCGATTTTTGTCTTTCCGTCAACCTTAGCGTCAACCTCAGGAGCAAGACCGAGGTCGAATGAGAACTCGAACTCCTCGTCTGTAGCGAAGTTCACGTCCTTCTGGTTCTCGCTTGCCAATGGGTCGCCAAGTATGTTTATGTTGTTGTCCTTGATGTATTTGTAAAGTTCCTCAGAAACCATCTTGTTGATTTCGTCAACCAACAGCTGTGTTCCGAACTGCTTCTTAATCAAGCCAGCAGGCACCTTTCCTGGTCTGAATCCAGGCATGTTAACTTTCTTGCTGTAGTCCTTGATGGCTTTGTTTACTTTTTCCTCGTAGTCGCTCTTTACAATGTTGAATGTTAGAGTGGCATTTAATGCATCTAAGTCTTTTCTAACGATATTCATCAGAATGTTTTATTTAAATTGTTGTTATGTAATATCTTATTGTCTGAAATCGGTCGGCAAAATTAATTAAAAAATAGATAACGACAAAAAAATGTATTTACAGGTCTGTTTCCTCTATTGTGAAACCTGCTTTTGCGATGTCGTTCCAGAAATCCGGATATGATTTTGACACCACTTGAGGATTTCTGACGCAGATGCTTGCGCCGGTCAGCGAAAATGGCGCGAATGACAGTGCCATTCTGTGGTCTTCGTAGGTGTCGATGGCGGCGTGTTCTGCCTGTTCGCATGTGGTGCCGTCCCATGCCAGCTCGCCGTCCTTAGGCTCGTTCAGCACATAGCCGAGTTTTCTGAGTTCGTTTGTCAGTGCGGCTATTCTGTCGGTTTCCTTTATCTTGAGCGAGCGCAGTCCGTAAAAATGGAACTTCTTGTTGAGCGCGCACGACGTGACGACGAAGGTCTGTGCCATGTCCGGCTGTTCCACAAAGTCGATTTCTATTGTGTCGTCGGCGCTTGTGAGGCTTTGGTCGTATGTCAGTGTCACGCCGTCGGCTGTGTATTCTGTGTTTATGCCGTAATTCTTGAAATACTCAGCTATGAGCGAATCGCCCTGTGTGCTGTTTTTTCTCAGTCCTTTCAGCCTTATTTCTCCGCTTTTGCTTATCGCCATCATCTCGTACCAGTAGCTGGCGCCAGACCAGTCGCTCTCTATCTCGTAGGCTGTCTTGCGGTAGGCTTGCGGTTTCACCTCTATGATATTGCCGCTGAAGCGTGATTCAATGCCGAAGTCCTTCATCATGCTCAATGTCATTTTGATATAAGGCTTTGAAATCACTTCGCCTGTTAGCTTGAGGCAGAGGCCTTTCTTCAGTTTTGGCGCAATCATCAGCAGCGCGGAAATGTATTGCGACGACACGCTGCCGTCCAGTTCTATCTCTCCGCCTTCCAATTCCTTTCCGTTTATTTTCAGCGGTGGAAAGCCTTCGTTTCCGATGTATTCGATGTCGGCTCCGATTTTTCTCAGCGCTTCGACGAGTATCTTTATCGGGCGCTGCTTCATTCTCTCGCTTCCGGTTATGCTCCATGTGCCTGGAGTAGCGGAAAGGAATGCGGTGAGGAATCTCATTGATGTGCCAGCCGCGCCGATGTTTATGTCGTTTGACTTGAAAGTCAGTGCTTTGAGCATTACGTTAGTGTCGTCGCAGTCGGATATGTTGGTGAGCTGATTGGTGTCGCCTTGAGCCAGTGCGTTCAATATCAATGCCCGGTTGCTTATGCTTTTTGATGCCGGCAGTGATACTGTTGCTTTCAGCGCTGAAGGTTTTGTTATTTTATATGTCAGAGCCATTATATTTTTTACCTTTGTGGTTGGCAAAGATATGACAAAAATAATGAACGAAATGTCGATAGAAGATCTTTATAAAATTTACGAGCAGCACCCGGTTGTGACGACCGACAGCCGCAACACTCCGGAAGGCTCGATTTTCTTCGCTCTCAAGGGCGAGAGTTTTGACGGCAACAAGTTTGCACAGGCGGCTTTGGATAAAGGCTGCTCTTATGCTGTGGTTGATGAGGCTGAATATGCCGTGTCCGACAAGTGCATACTCGTGGATAATGTGCTTAAGACGCTGCAGCAGCTTGCCGCTTACCACCGCATAGCAATCGGACTGCCTGTTGTGGGCATAACTGGAACAAACGGCAAGACGACGACCAAGGAACTCGTGTCGGCTGTGCTCGGCTCGAAGTACAATATATTATACACCAAAGGAAATCTGAACAACCACATCGGTGTGCCGCTGACGGTGCTGAGCATAACCAAAGAGCACCAGATAGCCGTCGTGGAGATGGGCGCGAGCCATCCGGGCGACATCAAGGAGCTGGTTGACATCGCTGCGCCTAACATAGGACTCATAACAAACGTGGGACGTGCGCACCTTGCCGGATTCGGCAGTTTCGAAGGCGTGATAAAGACCAAGTGCGAGCTTTACGATTTCCTCCGTCAGTCCGACAGTTCCGTGTTTGTCAATCTTGACAACGAGATACTTGTGGAGAAGAGCGAGGGCATAAACCGCATAGGCTACGGACTGAAGGACAAGAGCGGACTTGTGTGCGGCAGTGTTATGTCGAATTCTCCGTTCCTGACTATGAAGTTCTCCGTTGCCGGCGACGACAAGGAATATGTGCTTGAGACATCGCTCATAGGCGCATACAACGCGGAAAACGTGCTGGCGGCAGTGTGTGTCGGCACTTATTTCGGTGTGGCGCCATCGCAGATCAAGAACGCTATAGAAAACTACAAGCCTACAAACAGCCGCTCGCAGTTCAAGAAGACCGAGCGCAATTCACTCATAATAGACGCTTACAACGCCAACCCGACAAGCATGGCGGCTTCCATAAACAACTTCAACGAAGTCACTTTGCCGGACAAGGCTCTCATCCTCGGCGAGATGCGCGAGCTCGGTCCCGACAGCGACAAGGAGCACCAGAAGATAATCGACATGCTGGAGAACTTCGGGCTGACCGATGTTCGCCTTGTGGGACATTGCTTCGACAATGCGCGGACATCGTTCCCACGCTATGCCGACGTTGACGCGCTCATCGCCGATGTCAAAGCAAATCCGATAGAGGGAAAGACAATCCTCGTCAAGGGCTCGAACGGCAATCATTTAGACAAGGTGGTTGAGTGGTTGTAGCGCTGCCGATATTCGTTGCCGCCTATGCCGTTCTCGTAGAATGGTGGAGGAGGGCGTTGCCTTCTTCGCCCCAGAAGCATTACGGCCATGCGACACGCAAGGTGTCGGTCGTCATTGCCGCGCGCAACGAAGAGGCAAACATAACCAAGATACTTTCAGACCTCAAGGCGCAGACTTATCCCGATTTTGAAGTAATTGTTGTCGATGACCATTCCGATGACGGGACTTTCGCCATGTGCGAGCGTATCGCTGCTGACTTTCCACGATTGCGAATTCTGAAGAACCAGTCCGAAGGCAAGAAGTCGGCTGTGGCGGCTGGCGTGAAGCTCGCTGAAGGCGATGTTGTTCTCACGACCGATGCCGACTGCCGTGTGCAAAAAGGCTGGATTGCCTCTGTCGTAGCTGACTTCGATGAATATAACGCGGACATCTTGGCTTCACCTGTCGATATGTTGGATGTGTCGTCAGCTCATCAGACACTGTTCAAACGTCTGCAGCGTCTGGAGTTCATGAGCCTTCAGGCGTCCACGGCAGGCGGTATTTGCAGGAACCACGCCATCATGTGCAACTCAGCCAACCTTGCTTTCAAACGCAGCTTGTATGACGCCTCAGCCTTCGACGGCAACGACAGAATGAGCGGCGACGATGTTTTCTTCCTGCATCATGTGAAGCGAAGCGGCGGCAGGATAGCCTTCTCGTTCTCGCCCGATTCCACCGTCTATACGCTCCCTAACGAAACGCTTTCCGCCTTCTTCTCGCAGCGTGCGAGGTGGGCAGGCAAAGCCACATCGTACAAGGACACTGACACAATAGTGACCGCCATTGTGGTTCTGCTGGCTAATCTGTCGATAATTGCATCGGCAGTCGGCGCATGCCTCAGTCTGCAGTATCTTTACCTTTTTGTGCTGCTTTTCGCGGTTAAGGCTTTGGCTGATTTCGCTTTCCTCAGGACTTATGCGAAAAGAGTTGGCGCGACGAATGTTGTCTCGCCTTTCGAGGTTGTAATCCTGTCTGTCGTTTATCCGTTTTATGTACTTGTGTCTGCGTTTAGAGGGCTCTTGCCGAATAGCTGGAAGGGCAGGCGAATGTAGGTATGCGGAGATAAAACAAAAGGGAGACGCTTTGTGGCATCTCCCTTTCTTGTTTTCACAGTAGAGTTTCCTTAAGGAACTACGATGGTGTTAGTCTGACCGTCAATCAGTGTGGTTCCGCTCTCCACTTTGTATGTGTATGTTCCGCTTGCCAAGCAGCCAGGATTTATCATGATTGTGTTGCTTCCTGCTGTCATGACTGTGTTCTTGGCTGCCTTGTAAACGAGTGTTCCTCCGGCATTGTAGATGTTTATGTCGTATGTGCCAGGCGTGCTGATGTTCAGCACAAGGTCAATCGAACCGCCGCAAGACGCAGGGATAACCACGGCATTGACTCTGAGTGAGCCATTGGCAGTCGCTGTGGCAGGTGTTCCGCCGGCTATCGCGTTTGCTGTGATTGTATATCCGTAAGAGCCGTTGTCCACAGGCGTTCCGCTTATGGTTATAGTGTTTGTGCCGATTGTCACGCTCATGCCTGAAGGCGGTGTTGAGGCTGATGCCGTGCCGGTCCATGTCACAGCAGCTGTTCCAGTGAAGTTGTATGTGATGTTGGTTATGGCGTCGCCGACTGATATCGACTGTGCGTTAGTGCCGCTTGCGCTCGTCATGCTTACGCTTGCAGGCACAGGCGTAGCCGTTTTGGTTGCCGTAGCCCATGGGCTGTTTGCTGTAGTTATGCCGTCGCCTTCAGCCATGATGGTAACTACATCGCCGTCGCTGTAGTCAACGCTGGCTGTAGTCGAGCTGACGTTAGTCTCGTCGCATGTTGACTCATCGCTTGGGTTAGAGCATACTTTGATGATGTAGCCTGTCGCTCCGGCTATGGCTGACCAAGTGACATTAGCCTTTGTGCCGCTTACGGTGTATGACGCTGTAGGAGCAGCCAAGGCAACTGGAGAGTTGACGGTCAGTGTTCCCGAAGCTGTCGCTGTTGCAGGCGTTCCGCCATTTATGGCTGCTACGTTGATGCTGTAGCCATAGTTGCCTGGAGTTGTTGGCGAACCGGTCAGAGTTATTACTCCGGCAGTGTTGTTTACTGTCACTCCGGCTGGAGGCGTAGAAGCCGATGCTGTGCCGGTCCATGTGACGGTTGGCGTGCCGGTGTAGGTGTATCTGATGGTTGGCAGAGACTGATATGCGTACAGAGTCGCATCACCGCTTGGCGATGTCAGCGTGATGTTCGCAGGGACAGCCACGGCTGCCGACTGTGCCTCGACGTATGCGCTCGACTCGTAGCCCACGCCGTCACCTACCGCCTGAACGGAAATAGTCGTGTTGGCAGGGTCACTGACACCAGTCACGCTGTAAGACGTGCTTGTCGTGCTGTAAGTGTTGCATGTTGACGCCGCTGCAGGCTCTACTGCCACTTTGCTGAAGTTTATTGAGGCATCAGCATATACATAAATTGTACCTCCGGCTCCAGTGTAGTTGCCTTCAAGGATTTCTCCTGTGCCTGATGAAGACGAAGTCTTGCTCGCTATCTCGTTTGTTCCGTCAGAGATGTATGCGCCTCGTTCAGAGCCGTTGCTGTTGGTAGCAAACCAGACGGTTATTTTCACAGGACCATCAACCGTGAATGACATGTATCTCTTCGTTGGCATGCCAGACGAAGCAGAACTGTTTCCTTGTGTGTTTATGCAGGTACTGCCTGAATATCCGTCAGGGTATGTAATGGTTTTGGTTTGGCTCTTCAGGTCGCTTGTCAGTGTCAGCCCGCTTGTTGTGCCTCCAACAGTCATGCCTGATGCCTCCCAGCTAGCGTTTGTCGTTCCCGATGCTCCAGAAGCCGAGCAGACCTGAATGTTATAGCTGCTTGCGTTCTCCACGGCAGACCATGTCACATTTGCCGTTGTGCCGCTGAGTGTGTAGGTTGGCGCAGGTGTTGCTAATGTTGTCGGATCGCTGACGGTTATTGTTCCGCTCTTTGTCGCCGAAGCCGAGCCGCCGGTAGTCGTCACGGTGTAGTTGTATGTGCCGGCTACCGAAGGAGTTCCGGAGATGGTCACCTTTCCTGTGGCTGCATCCACAGTGTAGTCAACGCCGGAAGGCAGACCGCTCACCGTAGCGCCAGTAGCTCCGCCGCCGTAGGTATATTCAATATTAGCCAAGTTCTGACCTGTGTAAACGTTCGGTGTCGCGCTGCCGCTTGTGAGTGTTAGAGTGCCAGGCGTGAGCGGCAACACGGAGATTGATGCCGTCAGCACCTCAGAGTCTTGCGAGCCGTCGGTCGAGTTGATGAGAATCTGGTATGTTGTGTTTGCCGAGCCTATCGTTGTAGGCGTGCCAGAGAATGTCATCACTGAGCCGCTCTTAGACGCAGTCAGCCATGATGGCTTAGACACTGTGCTTCCGTTCGCTTTGTATATTATCTCAAAGTTGTTGGCGCTTCCTCCGTACTGATATGTTATGTTAGTCATGGCATTGCCTTCCTGCAGGCTCTGCGAAGCGGTGGTCGAAGCGGATGTCAGTGCTATGGTAGGTTCTGTAGCATTACATGGCGACGACACCATACCTGTGGCTAAATCGACCTCAAGTGTTGCGCCGGCTCCGCATGTGGTGTTGGTCACCGCTGTCTTTGCGGCTGTGGCAGAAAGTATCTCGTAAGAACCGAGGCTTGCGCTTGCATTCGCGGTTGTGGATGTAGGCAGAGTGACTGGCGAGTAGCAGTCCTTGAATTGAATCTTGTTCGTTCCGCCGTAGGATTTCACAATAGTGTTAGTCTTTATCTTGCTTGAACGGTTGTCGAAGTAACAGCCTTCGCAGTATAGGTTTCCATTTTCAGGTCCTATATAATAGTTGGCGTCTTTAGAGCCCCAGTAGTCGTTGATGCACTGAACAAGGCAGTTTCGGCATCTTGGCATACGCTCAACGCAGCCGTCAGCCCACCAGTTTGCTATGAAGCTTACATTATATGTTCCATCTGATGGTTTGTCACTCGAAGAAGAACCGATCAATCCATTGAAACGGTGATCGTCTGTTCCTCCTGAACCGCCAGCCTTAGGGGCTTTGTCATAGTGGAATTTAGTCCAAGAGATGGTTATGTTATCCGAGCTCGATTTTATGTCTATGTTGCCGTCCACACCGTCGGAGAGGTCGCAGTGGTCTATCCAGACGTTCTTCGCGCCTTGCAGTGTGATGTCGTCACCAGTGGAAGCGTCGCAGTCGTAAGCTCCAGCACCGACTAAAGTCAGGTTGCGGAGAATTATGTTGCTTCCACCGCTGAAGTTGAAAATACCTGCAGACTTGTCGCGGAGCGTTCCGGTCAGTGTTACGCCTGGCAATGCGAGCAGCGTGTAGTTGCTTCCTGTGCCTTTGATGACAGACGTCACATTGAAACTTTGTGTAATGATATAAATACCATTACCGTTTTTCACTGCCGTGGCAAGTTGCGACTGGTTCGTGACGAGAGTCACAGATTTTCCTGCTCCTCCTGTCACTCCCGAAGCATATCCGATTGCCGAAGGCAAACAGTAGCTTGGTGTCTGAGCAGATGCTCCGAGCGTTATAGACAATAACGCCGCAAATGCGAGTAAAAATTTCCTCATAGTATGTGTGTTTTTCTTAGTATTTTTTAGTTGCGAGACAAATGCACGCAATGTGTCAAAAATACTTATTGTTTCTTTTTGTTGAATATGAGGAAAATATGATTTTGTGTTGTAAAAATATGTTTCTCAACATATTATTAACTTAAAAAGCGGATGCGCGCAGGACTGATTTTTCTTTTGAAAATGCCTATATGACAAGATAAAAGCCACTCTTGGAAGAATGGCTTCTGTTAATTTTTATAACACTTAATCTTTGGTAATGGTGATTGCTCGAATTTGTATAGTCTATTGTTAATCAGTATTATGTAGTTGTTTCTGCATTTGGTGTGCTCTTGCTGAATAGCAGGAATGGCGGGAGGATGAAGAAAATAGGCACAATAAGAAATAAACAAGGCAGAGAGCTTGTTATGCACCTCTGCCTTGTCATTTTTATTATGGATAACGTTTATGGAATCGTCACTGCGCCAGTCTGGCTGTTTATAACATTGTCGCTGCCGTCCACAAGTTTGTATGTGTATGAGCCAGCGCTTATGGCAGAGACGTTGGTGATAATCGAGCATTTGCCTTCGGCCAACGAGCCCGAGAATATCGTCGCCACGACAGAGCCGCCACCGTTGTACAGTTTCAGTCTGTAGCTTCCTGCAGGAGCGACGTTAAGGTTGAATGTCACGAGCTTTCCGCATGAAGCGGCGCTGACGGTGATAGTGCCGTTTGCTGTGTCGAACTTGCTTGCATCGCTCGGATTTGCTGCTTTCACAGTGAAGTTCGATGTGGCAATTGCACTCGGAGTTCCGCTTATAGTTATAGACTTGTTGTTGCCTGCTACTTCATATGTCACGCCGCTTGGCAGTCCGGTCACAGTCCAGTTGGCTGCGATGTCAGAATTGTAGGTTATGCTGCTTATCGCATCGCCGATTGTTATGCTCTGTGTTGTAGTTGAACTGGTTGATATGACAGGGGCTGGCAGGGCATTCACAGTAATCGTTCCGCTCTTGCTGTCGTTGGCAGGCGTACCTCCGTTTATGGCTGTGGCAGCTATCGTGTATCCGTATGTGCCTTCTGTTGTCGGAGTTCCGCTTATGCTTATGTTTCCGTCGGCAGCAGTTACGGTTATGCCGTCAGGCGCAGTGGTCTCGGAATCGGTTCCTGTCCATGTGATTGTCGCATTGCCGGTGTATGTGTATGTGATGTTGGAAATGCTCTCTGTCTTGGTTATTGTCTGTGCGTTTGTTGATGCGGCGCTTGTCAAAGTCACATTTGCTGCTATTGGTGTAGTGGCTTCTGTTGCTACAGCGTAACCGCTGCTATTGTAACGTATTCCGTCGCCTACGGCTTGTACAGAAATCACGTTTCCTGTTGAGTATGCAACATCTGCGCTTGTTCCGTTCACCACTGTTTCTGTGCAGCTTGCATCGCTTTCGAATATTATCATAAATATGTTCATGCTGCTGCCAGTTGAGTATATGTAATAGTCGCCGGCGCTGCTTATTTCTACAGTATTGGTGTTTGAGGATGTTCCGTCGGTCAGTACAGTTCCGCTTGAGTTAGCTATAGCGGTGATTCTGCCGTTGTCTGCTGCATTGCTGTAAACAGTCAGCGTGCCTGAACCGTCAAGTGTTACCTTGAGGGCGCAGTTGGTAGTAGAGCCTCCTCCGCTCAGTTTGCAGTACTTAGTGTATGATTCACCTCCTGCGGTTCCGCTTCCTGATACTATTGATACGGTTTTGCTAGTGTTCACTATAGCGAGAGTGCTTGAGAGTACAGCTCCAGTGTTTGCATATGCCTCTATCTCGTAATCAGAGAAGCCAATAGTCTGATTGCTGCCGCCGGAGCCTGTACATACTTGCACGTTATAGCTGCTTGCGCCAGCCACGGCCGACCATGACACGCTG
>JAEEGF010465663.1_pt1 | contig 19327 bp, 22 predicted proteins | sample 9134171 | NCBI WGS metagenome assembly JAEEGF01 (sample SAMN16246542, study PRJNA631951) | gut metagenome | biome: gut microbiome; feature: rumen; material: AP-attached | host: Bos | place: Iran: Karaj | collected 2018-10
ATTTGAAGTCCGTTCATTTACATCAGCTTTTTTTACAAAAGGAAGTGAGGAGAGATAATACTGGATCTTATCAGCTTCAAAAGAAGACATATGGCGTACAGCAATGTGTACGCGCATACGTCCCCCATTTTCATGCAATATTTTACAATTCATAGTATGCCTTTCATCTGTCTAAGCTTACATTCTTGAACATAAAGTTCAAGAATGTATCAACCAAGCCAATTTAAATCGACTTCGTCGATGGGCTTGGTTGACTCCTGAATCATGTTCTCACGAAATCCGCAGCCAGTGCGGATTTCTGAAATTTCATTCAAGATATCTTACTTATGTCTTATGCATTAGCGGCTTCGGCTTCAGCGTTTGCCAGAACAGCCTTTGCATCCTCTATTTCTTTTGCTCTTTCGTCAGCATATCTTTTCTCATTGATTTCCTTTGCATCAGCACTGATATCCTGACAGTTCTCCTTGATGTTAGTGTAGGTCTCAAGGCATGTATCCTTGCATCTGTATGCTGCAGCAGTTATATGTGTGTAGCATTTCTTGGCATCCTTGCTGGAGAGGAGCTTAACGCCTGCTGTACCAAGCGCGAAACCGCATGCCACTTTTCCTATTGTGCTCCAATTGATCATAATTATTCCTCCTAAGTTTGTGATTGCAACACGAATTGCTCCGTTTCTTTGAAACTCTCGCCTTGTTGCAATAATTATAAAACAGCGAAAGGAGTGTAGTGACAGCTAACATGTGAGAATTTTTATCAACAAGGCAGTGGGATGGATGTGCATAGAAACTGCAATTATGTCTTTGATTTAGGGTTAGCAAGTGCTAACATAGTTTTTATCATAAGTTTTTTGCATGAGCATACGAAGGTCTATGCCCAAAGATTGGAATAAAGAAAAATAATACTGGTGTTTTCTATTCATCCTCAAGCGTTCCCAGGTTCAATTCAATGCGCTCCAGAACCTGCGGCAGCACGCGGATGGAGTTGACTTTGTATCGGTTCTTAAGAGTAGACAATAGTTCTTCTCTGTCTTTTTCCAAAAGTTCAATGGTACTGCAATAGATGCAAAGTGCAGAATCTGCTATCTGTTTTCCAAAAGGATTTTTCTGTATAAATAAGCTGTCGATTAGCAGCGAAATATTTGAGAAGACATCATTCCCATAGGATGTAAACGATAACTGCTGCAATGAAGAAAACAGTTCTACCTGGTTAAAATCGAGATCTGCAGTATACAAGTCTTCCAAATATCTGTTGGCGACGTCTACAATCGCGTTGTTTATATACGTTAACCGCACGAGAAAGCCCTCGTCGTCATATCGCATCGCCGGTACATTTACCGGAATCGAAGACACTCCGCGGGTTAAAAATAGATTTACAGTGTAGTTATCTGTGCCAACAATGTGGCTTCCTATTGAATCAGCAAAAACATAGACGTAACTGGTGTTGGGATTAATAGAGTTTCTCTTAGCGATTCCATTTTTGTTATTCTCGTGGAAAGAAACAATGATTTCCTCGCCTTTCGTGGCATCAACCTTGATGTAAACGGATATTCTGTAGTAATCATCAAGAACGCAGATGGCGTTATCAAATTTCTCCTGTGACTTGATCTCAGAGATCATAAAGGGCTGAATGCTGGAAAGATACTGCTTAATATAAGCGAGCCTATCAATTTCCAGGTAGTCCAGATATTGCAAAAGATGGAGATTTAGCCCGGAAGCATGCTCGGATTCATCAAGTCTGATTCTATCAAGCTTCGCCAGTTTTCTGAGTTTTTTTGCCAAAAGCTTTTGCTGCAAGAATACTGCATCTACTTCAAATACTTCCTTTTTATCCTCTATCTGCTTTGCTGCTCCCAGGAGACTTTCAAGATAGGTTAAAATACGCTCCTTCTGATCATCAGTAACAGAGCGATATTTTTCAATTATCAGCTTTTCAGGCTCAGAAAGTTCATACTCATAAGAGGTATTCCCGGAGCGCTCCTTATGGCTTTCGCCATCAGCAAGAAGATCAGAAATGCTCACATTAAGAGTTTTGCTGATAATAAGGAGCTTGTCGATTCCCGGCGTTTTCCCTTTTCTCTTCCAGTCGCTAATGGTGCTCTCCGGTATCCCTGAAAGCTTGGAAAACTCCTTCTGACTCATTTCTTTCTCTCTTAGAATTCTGAATAGATTCTCGCTAAGACCCATGCGCAACCTCCATAATTCGCTATAGCGAATTGAACGTGTAAAAATAAAGTGAGACACAGGAAATGAATCTCACTTTTATGATAATTCGCTTTAGCGAATTTGGCAAGTCCGATTGAGTTATTTAGTTATTACTATATTTTCTAATCCTAAGAGGAATGTCATGTTCATTAGACAGGGCAATGCACCTGTTTTTTTCCTCTTCGGGGAGAACGTCCACAATAGACCAGCGGACATTTCCGATGACTTCCCGACATCTTTTGGTGAATTCCAGCATGTTTTCAAAACCATTATCAAGAAGTGGCCTTGTCACTTCCTCATACTCTTTTTTCGATGGAGCATTAAGACTTACGGAAACGCTGTCAATAACCTTGGATAATTCGGGTACTATGTCGCGGCCATTTTCTGCGGAACCCTGTCCGTTAGTATTAAGCCTGGTTCTAAGGCCCTTTTCATTCTTTGCATATGCAGCAGCATCAAGGAGAATATCAAGCTGGCAGGTTGGCTCGCCATATCCGCAAAAGACTAGCTCCTTATATCCCGTAAAATCAAAGTTTTTTATCGCGTCCAGAACTTCTTCCCTGGAGGGATTCACCTGATGCCACAAAGTTTCGGCATCGCCCACACCATCTTTTACAAATCTGATGCAAAAAGTACAGCGGCAATTGCACTTATTAGTGATATTGGCGTACACGGAGTCCTTGTAAGTGTAGATAATTTCAGCCATTTGCCACCTCCACCTTCGACTTAAAACTGATTCTGTCCAGCGTCTGACCCAGGATTATGAAAAAGACCATGCTGCCACCGGACTGTATAAGGCTTCCTGCCATACTGGAAAAAAAGGCTGCTTTAATTCCAAATATGATTGCTTCAGCCAGAAAATATCCCGTTCCGGAAATCAGATATGAAATTATCGGCGCGATGTAGTTTCGTCTGTTCAGTATTGTGGCGCCTTTGTTTGTAAAAGGAATTACTATAAGAGATTTAATGATCACAGTGGCGATTGTCCAGGCCGGTGCGGTCAGAAGATCGGCAAGACCTCCGCCTATTGCTCCTGCAGCGATCGCATAGGGTGTAGGCAAAATAGCTGCTGCAAGGTAGATAAGAGTATCTCCAAAATGAACATATCCGCCATTTATCCCCACTGGGATATGCCCGATGTACGCAGTAAAAATTGTGATTAGCGCTGCGAAAACTCCAGTTAATGTCAGGTTGTAAATTCTGCTGTCTCTTTTTTTCATAGTCTCTCCCCCTCTTTACAATATGAGCATCTTTAGATTCTTTTCGTATTCAACACCGGCATTCGGTGGAGTACTCGGTGATGTATCTTTTACTGAAGCGTATATAAACCTGCTGGCTAGATCGGCTGCGTCAAAAGCGCTTTTTCCTGATAAAAATGCACCTAGAAATACTGCCGCAAAAAGATCTCCTGTTCCCGAATAATGAACGTTGTTACTTTTAGAAGAAAAGATACGGCTGACACCATTTTCCAGAATAAAGTTACCGACTTCGTCGCTTTCTTCCATGGGAATGCCGGTTACAGCTACTATTTTTCCCCGGTCACCGCCAACAGCCATGGATAGACTTGAAATCTCACCAAGCAACTTGTCGCCGCGAAGCTTCATTATGTCTTCAGGATTTTTATCAGCAAGAAGTATCAGTTCCGTGAGGTTTGGAGTTATGATATCTGCTTCTTTTACCATTTCACGTATGGTTTGGAGCAGCTCCACTGAGAAATTCTTGTATGTCCTTCCGTCGTCGCCCATCACCGGGTCCACAAGCACAGTGGTGTTGGTTGTTTTGAACTGCCTTATAAAATTCAGAGAATCCAAGGCCTGTGTATTGCTCATCATGAAGCCGGTTATTATGCCATCAAAGTTTTCTGCCTGCTTTTCCCATTCCCTGGTATATTCAGGCGTGATGCCGGTCAGATCCTTGCTGAAATAAGATGGATAGCCTGTTTGAGCGCTAAGCACTGCTGTAGGCACGGGACAGCATTGAATTCCCATTGCCGCTAAAACAGTCATATCTACTACCAATGAACATTTTCCAAATCCGGAAAGGTCGTTTATTGCTGCAACTTTCATGAGTTCTTTACTCCTTTATTGCTTTGCTATGACAAAGAATATAGCTTATGATGTGGTACTATTAAAATGGTCAGTTCTAGATAGTTTATCAATACCAGATTTTTATTTATTGAGTTAATTTCTCGTGAACTTTATACATAATAATACAGATTTATATGCGATGAAGGAAAGTAAAGATATGGAAAACGTGCTATATCGTGGAGTTGGATACGCCGTAGTTGATATCGACGGAAAGATGAAGGTTTGCTGGGCTGAAGGCATTTGGACTGAGATAAGCTTGTATAAAAACAGGGACCTCGCTATCAAAGCGAAGTCCCTTTAACTTACTCTTTATTATGAATCAAAGAACTGACGACCATCGTCTGTTACAAGTCTCTCTGACTTAGGATACTCGAAGATCGCATCGTTATTAGCGTTTTCAGCTAAATAATCAGCGAACTTGCGGGCATGCCACTTTGCGATGGTGAGATTGTGCATTGTGTAGTTACCGCAGTTAACTGCCTGTGCGCCGGGAACTTCCTCTGCATTCTCAACAGATCTGAAAGCTCTCAGGAGCAGGTCGTGAATCTCCTTGGGTGCGCGGTTGCCCTTCATGATAAGGTAGAAGCCTGTAAGGCAGCCCATTGGTCCCCAGTAAACAACCTCGTCCTTCCAGTCAGGATCGTTTCTCAGGAATGTAGCAATGATGTGCTCCAAAGAGTGCATTGCAGCTACATCAACTGCAGGTTCTATGTTAGGTCTTGTAACTCTTACGTCATAAGTTGTGACCTTATATTCACCGAGAACATCAACTCTGCTGGTGAAGATACCGGGAACAATCTTGGTGTGGTCAACAGAAAAGCTTGGAATTAAATCCATATATTTATTCTCCTTTCGAATGTTTATCGCGAAATAATTTCTTCTGATTCATTACAATATTACAATGTAAGCCCAGAAGTGGCAACACAAAAAGCTTACTAATCTCTTGATGCGCATCCGGCAAAGGGTGTGATATCATATTTTCTATACGATTGACTAACTATGAATTACGGAGGGGGAAATGAGCGCATATTTATTTGTACACTTCAAGGAGAAGTTCACACCTGACGGGGAACAGGTATATTTTGGCTTATCAAAAGACGGTTTTAACTGGGAGCAGGTCAACGGCGGCAATCCAATTCTGGAGAGTAAACTTGGAGAGCAGGGCGTCAGAGACTTTACCATAACCAGGAAAAAAGATAACACATTTGTCATTTTGGCAACGGATCTTTGCCTTGCCAACAATTTCGCTACAAAATATAAGGGCAGCTGGAACTGTGTAAACAGAGAAGGCAGCAAGTGCCTGTCAAAGTGGGAGTCAAAGGACCTCATTCACTGGTCTGAGCAGGAGCTGGTAAAAGTAGTTGAGGACAACTACGGCTGCGCCTGGGCTCCGGACATAATTTATGATGAGGAAGCCCAGGACTACATGGTTCACTGGTCTTCAAGATATCCCGCAGATTCAGACAATTACATGGCAATCTTTTACGCCAAGACCAAGGATTTCAAGACTTTCACAGCACCTCAGAAGCTCTGCGATAAGTCTGATACAGGAATCATCGATTCCAACATTGTTTACGAAGATGGTTATTACTATCGTTTTGTTAAGAGCGATTTCAATCCTGAGCATATCATTCTTGAGAGAGGCAAGTCCCTCACCGGAACCTATGAGAGAATGCCGGCCTTCGACATAGAGATGAACAAGCTTGAGGAGGGAAAGTACGAAGCGCCCACCTGCTACAAACTTCCCGACGGAAGCTGGTGTCTCATGCTGGATTTCTACGGCTGCGAGAAGGACAAGCAGGGCTATGTTCCCTTTGTTGCCAAGGATATTTCCACCGGAAGCTTTGTCCGCTCTGACAAAGAATTCAGTTTTCCCTATGGGTTCAAGCATGGAACAGTGTTATCCATTACCGATGAAGAGTATGATAGGATAAAAGATTTTTTTCGCAATTGACTGAATTGTTTTAAATATTAACAACCATCAACGATTTTATGATATAATTTTGTTAGGTGTATAGAGTTTACATAGGGGGAGACAATGCGATTTCGTACAAAACTCCTAATTACATCAATGGCGATAGTTGTTATTCCGATAATTTTGGCAGTTGGAACTTATCTGGCAATTGGCCGATTTCTTATATATAATCAGCAAGTTCAGGAGTTTTCTGGTGAAATAGATTACAGAATGGTTTCAGATCCCAGCGAGACATTTGCTGAGATGGCAGATGAGATTAGTCAGGATATAGCACTAGCAATGCTCATAAATCCTTTTATTCTAGAGGATAAGAGCTTTCTACAGAACATTGACAGCAGGATTGCTTCCAAATATTCCTTTCTTTTGGTAAAAAAAGGTGACGATGTTTATTATGTAGCCGAGGAAAAGAGGGCCAGGGACGTTATTTCAGAGCTTCCCGGATTTGGCACCAACATAAAAGGCATCTACTACACGTCATCCAAACATCTGGTAAAACAGATTGATTTCTATTTTTCCACTGGAGAAAAGGGAAGCCTGTACATCATATCCGGAATCAGGACGGCGCTGTCCAGTTCCCTGCTGATATATATGGCTATTTCCACCATAGTGATCCTTCTGGTGACCAGTATTCTTTTAACAACCTGGATCGGAAATAGCATTTTTAAACCAATAGACGAGCTCAACATTGCGATGCAGCACATCAAGGACGGTAATTTCGATTACATGCTTCCCACTGATGTCAAGGAAAAGGGCGAGATTGGAGCCATGTACCGCAATTACGAGGACATGAGACTAAGGCTTAAGGAATCTGCTGAGGAAAAGATAGAGCGAGAGAAGCAGAACAAAGAGCTTATCAGTAACATTTCTCATGACCTGAAGACGCCAATCACTGCTATTAAGGGATATTCCCAGGGACTTCTTGAAGGAGTCGCCGCAAATCCCGAGAAGCAGATGAAATATGTCAGAATCATTTATAACAAAGCAAATGATATGAACAATCTTATAAATGAGCTGACTCTTTATTCAAGCATTGATAATAATAGAATCCCGTACAATTTCGTTAAACTGAATGTGGGAGACTATTTTGGAGATTGTATAGAAGAGATAGGAGCAGATTTGGAGAGCAAGTCTATCAAGCTCAACTACTCCAATCTCACAGCGCCACAGACACAGATTGTTGCTGATCCCGAGCAGATCAAGCGAGTGGTCAATAACATTGTTAGTAACAGTGTTAAGTATCTTGAGAGGGATGACGGAACAGGTCAGATCGACATCAGGATACTGGATGAGATTGATTCCATCCGAGTAGAGCTGGAGGACAACGGAAAGGGCATAGCCCAGCAGGATATTCCGAATATCTTTGACAGATTCTACAGAACAGACGCTTCCAGAAATTCCAAACAGGGCGGAAGTGGAATCGGTCTTTCAATAGTTAAGAAGATAATTGAAGATCATGGCGGTTACATTTGGGCAACCAGTCATGAGGGAGAAGGGACATGCATGCACTTCGTATTGAGGAAGTACGTGGAATATGCAGACAGCCCGGAAGCAGTTACAGTAGAAAACGAACCACAATAAAAACAGAAAGGCGAAAAGTGTATGAGTAGAATTCTTATTGTTGAGGATGAAGAGGCCATTGCCGATCTTGAGAAGGACTATCTTGAGCTTAGCGATTTTGAGGTGAAAATTGAGAATACCGGAGATGCAGGACTTGAGACTGCCCTGGCTGAGGAGTTTGATCTGGTGATTCTTGATCTTATGCTTCCCGGCATGGATGGCTTTGAGGTCTGCAAGCACATAAGGGAAAAGAAAGATGTGCCGATCTTAATGGTTTCTGCCAAGAAGGATGACATCGACAAGATCAGAGGTCTTGGTCTTGGTGCAGACGACTATATCACCAAGCCTTTCAGCCCATCAGAGCTTGTGGCAAGAGTAAAGGCGCACATGGCAAGATATTCAAGACTTGTTGGTTCCGGACACGAGTCCAACGACTACGTTGAGATCCGCGGCCTCAAGATTGACAAGACTGCCAGACGTGTATATGTTGATGACGAGGAGAAGAGCTTCACAACCAAGGAGTTCGATCTTCTTACATTCCTTGCGGAAAATCCTAACCACGTATTTACAAAGGAAGAACTCTTCAGAAAGATATGGAACATGGATTCCATCGGAGACATTGCAACAGTCACCGTTCATATCAAGAAGATCCGCGAGAAAATCGAGTATGACACCTCAAATCCTCAGTACATTGAGACAATCTGGGGCGTCGGCTACAGATTCAAGGTTTGATCATTACACCCCTATCTGGTGGGCTTCCACCAAATAGGGGTTAAATTTTATTAGGGACAAGCATGAGAGAAATAAAGTATATTTTCGAAGACGAAGATCTTCTGGTGTGCCACAAGCCCGCCGGAATAGCAACGGAAGGCGCCAGGGTTGGAAACATCGACCTAATTAGCGCCGCCAGAAATTATTTAAAAAGAAAAAACAGAGATGGCAAAACCTACCTTGCCACAGTTCACCGTCTTGACCAGCCCGTTGAGGGAGTGGTGGTTCTTGCCAAGACCAAAAAGGCAGCAGGGGACATAGCCCGCCAGATCAAGGAGCATACAACGGACAAGTACTACTATGCCCTTTGCTATGGGCGCCCGGACTCCGATACCGGGAAGCTCACGGATTTTCTGGTAAAAAAAGAGGACGGCCTAGCAAAGGTTATTTCTGAAAAGGAAAAAGATACTCTAAAAGATAACGTCATAACCCTTGAAAGCGGCGAAAAGATTCGGGTGGCAGACCAGGATGTGAAGCTGGCAAAGCTGGAATACAGCGTAATCGCAGGAGATGACAAGGTATCTCTTTTGCGGATAAATCTCTTAACCGGAAGATTCCATCAGATAAGAGTTCAGCTTTCTTCCATTGGGCACCCCATCATGGGGGGAAAGAAATACGGCTCCCCGGAGTCCATGGCTTTATCCGAGGAACTGGGCATAAGTCAGATGTGCCTTGTGAGCTTTAAGTTCGCCCTTACCCATCCCCGCACAGGAAAGAGGATGGAATTCGAGATTATACCTGACAATATAAACATAAAGAAGTGGATAAAATGAGTGAGAGACAAAACAATTTAAGGAAAATCTGGCTGATAATGCTGATCGTTTACCTGGCAGCAATCTGCTGGATCCTTCCTATATATATGCGCGAAGGCTATTTTGAACTGGGGGAAGCAAAGGCGAAATGCTACTGGCTCATTAGCCTTATAGCGCTCCCTGCTTTTGGAGGATTAGCTCTGGCTCTTAGAAGAGGCAGAGGCGAGAACAAAGGTATTTTTAGAGAAAAACCTGTTAGCGAAGGCCTTTTGGTGGCGCTGATACTGCAAAACCTTTTGACCTTTGTCTTTTCTGTTGATAAAAAGACAGCTTTCTTTGGTATAGAAGGCTGGAGATGCGGACTTATCACAGTACTTCTGATGCTGGTGTACGGTCTTATTTTCAGCTGGCAGTCCCTTGGAAAGAGCAGAGTTGTGCAGCTCATGATGCTGGTGGTTCCCTTTGGGGAATTCATTCTCAGCATCTTAAACCGCATAGGAATCTATCCCCTGGATATTTACGGCCAGAACGACTCCTTTCTTGCAACCATCGGAAACATAAACTGGTTCTCCGGGTATCTGTCAGTATTTGTTCCCCTGGGCATTGGAGTCATGTACTCAAAGACCCCCTTCAAAAAAGGCTTTTTGATAAGCGGGGTATATTCAATTGTGGGCCTTGTGGCACTGTTTCTTCAGGGAAGCGATGGAGCGGCGCTTATTCTTTTGGCAACCTACGGATATATGCTATGGGATGCCCTTGTAAGTGATGAAAGAGACAACCTGAAAAGATTTCTCATTCAGCTTTGTGTTCTTGGACTGGCCATAACCATTGTGGATTTCGCTTTGATGGCGGTGGGAGAGGCCTACACCTACGAGCCAAATCTTTTGACCGGTATCTGTGCAAATCACGTGGGGCTTGTAATTCTGGCTCTGGCATTTTTCCTGTACAGGCTCCTTCTTTTCTTTGAGGAAGTTAAGGTTCCCTTTGCTAAAAAGACTTACGCAGTGATGGTTCCCATTGTTTATGTGGTAATGATAATCGGCGGCATCGTCTGGTTTGTCATGAACTTCAATGACAGTATTGGTAACGGCAGAGGAATCATCTGGAGAATGTCCGCAGATATGTTCATGGGGCTTTCCCCTTGGCAAAAGCTGGTGGGAGTGGGCCAGGACTGCTTTTATGCTTACGCCCAGCAGGACGCCATGTGGTCAGCTTCTTTTAGCAATGTATTTGGAGATGCTATTCTCACCAATGCTCACTGCGAGCTGCTTACAATGCTCATAGAATGCGGCATCCTTGGAACAACCCTCTATGTGGGCCTATTTGCCACAATTCTCGTCACTCTTTTTAAGGAAAAAGAAAAGGAACGCATGACAGTTGCCTATGCGCTCCCTATCGTTTCATATTTTGCTTTTGGATTTGTTACATTTATTCAGCCCACTTCCACGCCCTATGCTTTTCTCTGCATAGGAATGGCAATTGCGCTGATAAAGAGGATCAATCATCCTTCCTTTACACCATCTCAGGAATTGTAATGGACTCGTCCAGCTCGTGGAAGAAGGTCCTGGTCTCTACGATACCATAGAGTGCTTCCTTGTATTCAAACAGGAAGTGCTCGTTGATATTCTCTTCTCCGTACATTTTAACGCGGCCGTTGTAAGCGTTCAGGATTGAAACATAGCGTTTGTCCTGATCGAACTTTTTGATGATCTCATCTTTTCTGCGCCTTGGATGCTTGGCTGCAAATTTTCTGATATCTAACTGGAGGTCCCCCGGGATCTCCTTTTCACGTTCATGAACAGAATGAAGCAATCTGTCATAGGTCTTTTCATCAATCTTTTCAAAATTATCTACGAATTCCAGACAGCAAGCCCCATCAGGAAGCAAAAGACGCACCCTGTCTTCGCCGTAAACATCCTCGATTTCTGCGACTACCTCCGGAACAATCGGTTTCTTGTTGTAGTCTAAAATTATGATCTTGTCACCCTTTTTATACATGGCTACCTCCCCGATATTTCGTTATATTAATTTTGCATATATATTATACCATGATGAGGAGTCTGTTTGTACATGTTAAATAAAAATCGATATTCTGAATTCCTTTTAAGTTCTTTTTAGGTTTCCCATTTAGAATGACATCATCAGATAACACAAAACACCTTCAGAACGAGAGGAAAAAAATATGGCAGGCTTTAAAGATGTTTTTGAGAGAATAGAAGTTAAATATCTGTTGGACGATCTGCAGTACACGGAACTGATGAAGAGGCTTCAGCCCATGGCAGCCATAGACAGCTACGGCAAGACCTCCATCTTAAATATATATTTTGATACACCGGATTATAAGCTCATAAAGAACTCCCTGGAAAAGCCGGTGTACAAAGAAAAGTTAAGGCTTCGAACCTATGGGACACCCCAGGATGACACCAACGCTTTTATAGAAATAAAGAAGAAGTACAAAGGAGTTGTTTATAAGAGAAGAATTTCGATGCCCTACAGCGAAGCCATTGATTACCTTGTAAATGGCGGCGAGCCAAAAAAGAAATCACAGATTTCCAGCGAGATAGATTACTTCCTTCATTACTATAAAGGTATCAGGCCGGCCATGGCTATATCCTACGACCGCATAGCCATGGCGGGAATCGAGGATCCAAATTTAAGGATCACCTTCGATACCAACATCAGATGGAGAAATGACCACTTAAGCCTCAAGGAAGGAAACACAGGAAACGACATTCTTTTACCGGGGCAGCACCTGATGGAGCTTAAGATTGCAGGGGCAATGTCAGTGGAACTGGCGCACATTCTGGATGAACTTAATATAAGAAAGACCTCTTTTTCCAAGTACGGAAAGGGATATATGGACTACATGTACGGAAGCACAGCAGAAACTACTAAGGAAGAAAATAAGATCACAGCATTTAGAAAAGCAGTTTGAGAAAAGGAGAAAATTATGACAACTACAACAGATTTAATCTTTGGAACAATAATGGCAAGCGGAACAGTGACAGGAAGCGCCTTCCTTATGGCAACCGTCTGCTCCCTGATCATAGGATTATTCATTGCATTTATGTACACCATCAAGAACAATTATTCCAAGAGCTACATTATTACGCTGGCTCTTTTACCTGCCATCGTACAGGTGGTGATCATGCTGGTAAACGGCAACATCGGCGCAGGAATTGCTGTGGCTGGAGCCTTCTCACTGGTTAGATTCCGTTCAGCGCCCGGCACAGGAAAAGAGATCACAAGCATCTTCCTGGCTATGGCAGTGGGACTTGCTACAGGAATGGGCTATATCGGAATAGCTGCACTCTTTGCAGTAATCATCACACTTGCCAACCTCATTCTTTCCAACAGCAGATTTGGTGAGAATGTGGCAGAGGAAAAGACACTTAAGATTGAAGTTCCTGAAAGTCTTGATTTTGAAGGAATTTTCGATGACATTCTTGAGAGATACACAGTTAAAGCAGAACTGCAGGAAGTAAAGACTTCCGGCATGGGAAGTCTTTACAAGTTAAACTATAGAATAATGATGAGATCCAAAGCTTCTGTTAAGGGAATGATCGACGAGATCAGACAGAGAAACGGAAATCTTGAGATTACCTGCTCAAGACCCGTGGCTGTTAGAAGCGATGAGCTGTAAATAATAATTTGATTACTTTTGAGATTGAAGTTTTTTAGGTAAGGTCTTGGGAAGGGTTACCACAAATCGTATGATGCGGTCGCCGTCTCTCAAGGCCTTTATGTTACCTCCGTGGGATTCAGCTATGGCTCTGGCCACGGAAAGACCGATGCCAAAACCACCTGTTTCGCGGCTTCTGGAGGAATCTGCCCTGTAAAATCTGTCAAAGAGCCTGTCCAGGTTTCCTTCAGGTATGGAATCGCAGGAGTTGGCTACTTCCAGAACAATGTTTTTGTCCTTTGAAAGAGTAATGTGAACAAAGCCGTTTTCTGAGGAATATTTCATTGCGTTGTCCAGTAGCAGTGATGTGAGCTGGTTTATGGCGTTCTTATCTCCTGTGAGATGTATGCCTTCAGTAATGTCCAGGTCATATTTCTTTTTCTTTGATTCAGCGATGGCCTGGAAAGAGGCGGCGGTTTCATTTACAGCCGCGCTTAAGTCAAAATCAGAATAAACAATGTGCATGCTCTCCTCATCCATGCGGGATAAGGTCAGCATGTTTTTTATTAGGGAATTAAGGCGCTTTACCTGGTTTCGTATACTTGCGGTCCACTCACTTTTGCCGGATTCAAGCTCCAGAACATCCACGTTTGCTGATATGACAGCGATAGGTGTCTTGAGTTCGTGCCCTGCGTCTGTGATGAATCTTTTCTGCTTATCCAGGGATTCCACAACCGGAGCCACAGCCTGGCTTGAGAAGATAAATACCAGAATGAACATGGCGATAAGGGCAATTGCTCCGATAAACAGAGACTGGTAGAGAAGAGTGTAGGCATTCAAAATGCCCAGGGTGAGATCCACGAAAACTATAAGGAAGCTACCGTCTTCGTTCTGCACCTTTTTGTATCTGTAGGAGTGATAGATGCCCTTTGTCTTTTTGTTTTCAAATACGGCAGTGGCGTACTTATTGGCGTTTTCCTCAGTGACAGCGGCGATATACATGAGGTTGGTCTCAGTGATATTTCCATCCGCATCCATTCTTACAAAGAAATATCTGGACTGATAGGGCATTTCAGCTCTTCTTGTGTTGTTGAGCCTATCCAGAGTGAAGAGATCCTGAGGGTTGAAGGGAACGTCTTCATTCTTCCGCTCCTTGAAATTCTCTTTATTCTCTCTATTCTCTTTATTTTCATTATTACCTCTCTCCCTCATTCCGGGAAAAAAGCCGTCGTTGGTAGTGAGGATAGATAGCAGATTATCCGCGTCGTTCAGAGTGTAGTTGAGATTTACTAAGTTAATAAAGGCAATCATGATCACCAGTATCACAAGAAGTGACAGAGTTGCCGTTATCACAAATTTTTTACGAAGTTTTTTTACCATAGAAACTCCTGTCAAAGTGAGACAAAAACTGTTTTACCGGATTTCCTGTATTGAGTAGCCCACGCCTCTTGAAGCCTTTATCTCGCAGGTTGCATCCAGGGAGGTCAGCTTCTTTCGGATGTTTGAGATGTATACCCAGACAACATTTACGTCTGCTTCTCCATCGGGCCAGATTCTGTCCATGAAATTGTCAACGGAAATAACCCTTCCCGGAGAAGTCATCAGCATCTCCAGCATTTGGTATTCTTTTCCTGAGAGGCCTGTTTTCTCGTGGTCCGGAGTAGAAAGCTCATAGCTGGTGCGGTCCAGGGTGAGATTTCCGCAGGAGAGATTGGTCTGAGTGAATTCTGTCTTACGCCTCAACATGGCTCTTACTCTTGCCAGAAGTTCGCCCATATCAAATGGCTTTGGAAGATAATCGTCAGCTCCAAGGTCAAGGCCCTTGATCCTGTCGTCCACTTCTGTCTTAGCAGTCAGAAAAAGAACCGGTGTAGATATCCCCTTATCTCGGAGTTTTTTGAGGACCTCCATGCCGTCCAGTCCCGGCATCATGATATCCAGAATTATGCCGTCATAGTCCCCGGTAAGAGCGTAGTCCAGGGCATCGGTCCCGTTGTATACCGCATCCACAGTGTAATTGCTGTGCTTAAGGATAGCCACCAGCGCATTTGATAATTCCACTTCGTCATCAGCTAATAAAAGTCTCATAATTACCATCCATTCCAATAGAATTCGCGTTTATAAAGCTTAATATAATTTTAACATAATGAATTCCGGCCAAAACACAAATTTATGAATATATTATGAACAATTTCTGTGTTTTTTAGACATTTGCAGTACATATTTGAGGGCTAAAATTATCTTACTTGGGAATGTGTACTTGGGGGCATTTTTTAATGAAAGCTAAAAAGAGATCTTTTTCTTTTCCTATAATAACAACTTTGGTTTTATGTGTATTATTCAATGTTGCCGCATGGTCCAGTGCGGCATTTTCTGACTTCTATGTGACGAATATTTTCCCTGTGATAACAGGTGCCTATGGCAGACTGACCAGCCTGGCCAGCTTCTCTGTAGGAGAGGTTTTGCTGGTGTTCATCGTGATTTATATAGCGGTGACGGTTCTTTTTCTGGTGGTCCATACGGTCTACCTGCTGATAAAGATTCTTTTTCTTAAAAAGAATCAGTCAAAAGAATCCGCAGTTAACAGGGTTTTTAATCGCGGCTCTGACTTCTTTTACAGAGTTACGCCAATTCTTCTGGCTATCACCTGCGTGGTCATGTCCCTGAACTGTTTTGTGCTCTATCACTGCTCCAAGCTGGAGGTTTATCCCGGGGCTGAGGACACAGAATACGATCTACAGCAGCTGGCAGAGCTCAGAGATTATATTGTAAAAAAGTGTAATCAGCTCTCCAAAGAGGTTCCCCACGACGAAAATGGGAACGTAAAGTTTGAGGGAGATATGCAAAAGACTGCTATTGCAGCCATGAGCGCTCTTTCTGAGCAGTATCCAAGGCTTGGCGGCTATTATGTAACCCCAAAGGCGCTGTATTTTTCGGACTTCATGTGCCAGCAGTATATGCAGGGCTACTATTTCCCATTTTCCATGGAGGCCAATTACAATGACACCATGAACATGCTGAACAAGCCCTTTACCATGTGCCATGAACTGGCCCACACCCACGGCTACATCTACGAGGACGAGGCCAACTTCTTCGGATTCCTGGCCTGCATCAGCTCCGATGACATTGTATTCCAATACAGCGGCTATCTTGGAGTACTGAATTATATAAACAACGATTTTTACAGGGCCGTCAGCAAAGAGGAGTACAACTCCCACGTGAAGATCTCTGCCAGAGTTAAGTATGACAACATGTTTCTATCCCAGGAGGGCTGGCAGGAAGTTGAGAAAAAAGCTGTGATCAAGACAGAGACTGTCAAAAAGGCAGCAGATGTGTTCATTGATACCAACCTCAAGGTAAACGGCGTTGCATCGGGAAAAGTCAGCTACAGCCACGTGGTGGGACTCATCATGAACTATTATTATCAGGGCGATTCGATGTTTGCAGAAAATTAATTTTCCAATCAAAAACAGGCAGAAATGCCTGTTTTTTGATATACTATAATCTGTCTTAACAATTTATGAATGGAGTATTTTATAATGAAGAAAGCAAAAATCGCCATAATGCTGGCAGCCATGGCCTTTATGCTTATGGGCTGCAAAGCATCGGAAGCAAAGATAAAAGAGGCAGAGGATGCCAGAGCTGCCATGATAGCAGCAAGAGACACCGCTCAGGAAACTTATCTTGATATCACTGATTCATCCCAAAAAGCTAAGCTGGACGAACTTGCAGCCAAGGCCGCCGAGATTGAGAGCATAGATTTTTCCAAGATGAGCGAAAAGAAGATAGATGAGTATCTTCCATCGGTTCAGGAGGTCACTGACAGCTACAGCAATATTCAGAGTTTTCTTGATGGTACACTTCAGAAGGAGAAGGCTGAAAGCGAGGAAGCAGCCAAGAATATCCAGATCGATGCCTATGCAATTAACAAGACAGGCATGAATCTCACAGAGCTGGTGCTTCACGACGTGACCAAGGACACTTTTTCCGACAATCTCATGGGTGAAGGCGTTGTTCTTCAGGCCGGATATACTCTTATGGGAATTGAGCTTGAGATCCATGCAGACAGCACCATGTGGGAATTTCTGGTAAAAGATGAAAACGGAACCCCCTACACTCTTGTCTGCGAGAATCTTTTGGAGCAGGCAAAAGATGGAGTATCCCTCACTCTGGAGTATGACAAGAATACAGAAATGGGACATGCAGTCTTTGGGCATTATTGATTTATATTAATATTTTTGTGCAAATGCTACAAAATTAGACGGAATTGTTCTGATAATATGCACAATTTCCATCGTGACATTGCATTTTTCACAGTATATAATCTTTATTCGTACTGAGGCAATTGGCGGCAACATAAGTTGCAAATTGCACATTTGTTTTAGGAGAGGAGATTATATTATGAAGAAGAATTTTGTAACATTACTTTCAGTTTTAACACTTTCAGCAGCAGTTCTTGCTGGTTGCGGTGAGGCAACAGTAGAGGAGACAGCTGTTGAGGAGACATCAGTAGAGGCTTCAGTTGAGGCTACTGTAGAGGAAGTTGTTGAGGAGGCAGTTGAGGCTGCATCTGAGGCTTCATCAGTAGAAGAGGCTGTAGAGGCTGCTTCTGACGCTTCATCTGTTGAGGAAGCTACAGAGGATGCATCTGAGGATGCTTCAGCAGAGGCTTCATCAGTAGAAGAGGCAGCAGAGGCTGCAACAGACGCTACAACAGCTAACAACTAATCCAATTAGATTTCAGTACATTTTAAAGGCCTTCACATCCAAGCGGTGTGAAGGCCTTTTTCGTGCGCCCGGCGGCGTACATTTTTTAATTCTGACAATCTTTGCAAACACCAAGAATCTCTAACTGGTGCCCTGTTATCTCAAAGTCCGGAAGTGAATCTGACACAGCCTCCGTGATATTGTGAAGGGGACAGGTCCTGATGGGAATCTTCTTGTGGCACTTAACGCAGACTGCGTAGTGCTTGTGGGTGCTCTTTTTCAGCTCATAGACGGCATTGTCCTCGGTTGAAAGAACCGACTTTGTTACTACACCGGCTTTCTCAAAGGCCAGAAGATTTCTGTAAACTGTGGAAAAGGCATATTTCTCCTGATGCTGATCCTCGTTTAACTGCTGGAATATCTCCGCAGCGGACAGCGGGGAATCTGAGTGATAGAGAACGAGGAATATGTCGATTCTCTGGTGAGTTTTCTTAAATCCCTCAGGCCAGTTCTTTTCTATTATGTCATCATGAGACTCTGCGTGAATCTTACAGCTCATTATTTTACCCTCTTAATATCAGATGGTGATCTTGAATACATCAAACAACAATCCAACAACAGTTCCGATTACAAAAAGAAGAAGTGCGATGTTCACATTTTCTTTTTTGTCATCATTTACTCTGAAAAGTACTAAAAGACCGATTCCTGCTCCAACAAGAAGTCCTGACATCATGGTTCCCAGTGTGATCATCTCTCCAAGGTACAGCTCAGTTATGATTACAGATGCAGCGCAGTTGGGGATAAGTCCGATGATACCGGCCAGAATGTGGCTGATTATAGGGCTTGTCTTTAACAGGGCTGAAAGGTTTTCTTTTCCCACCAGCTCAATTACTGCGCCCAGGATCAATGTGAGCACCAAAACAAACAGGAAAATGTGAATAGTGTGGACCAAAGCGGATTTAACGATACCAATAAAGCCTTCGTGCTCATCCTCGTCACAGTGGCAGTGCTCCTTCTCGCAAAGGGCCTCGATTCTGATTGGATCGTTGTCGGCTTTGTTGTGGGCACGGTGATAGCTGTGAACCACGAAGTCGATGATGAAGCCTGCGATAATACCGATCAGCGCCTTGATTCCGAGAATCTTTATCAGAGTAATGGCAGGAACGTGCTCTGAGATAAACAGAGGCACCATTTCATCTGAAGTTGAGAGGTAAATGGCGATGAGAGTTCCCAGGGTGATCACGCGACCTGCGTACAGGTTGGATGCAGCTGCGGAAAAACCACACTGTGGAAATGCCCCGATAAGGCCACCCCACAAGGGGCCGAAGTGCTCGGTTTTCTCAACTATGGCTGAAGTGAAGTCCTGAGTCTTGTGCTCCAGATACTCCATTATCAGGTAGGTTATAAACAAAAAGGGCAGGATCTTCAGTGAATCAAGTAGTGCGTCCAGTACGATATCAATTACGATGTCCATGTTTTTCTCCTTTGTACAGGTGAATTTGGCAGTAAATGCAAATGCAAACCATTTGCATTTAGAAAAATTGCAAAAAAATAAGCATTAAGCGGGTGATGGGAATCGAACCCACGTATCCAGCTTGGAAGGCTGGTGTTCTACCATTGAACTACACCCGCGTGGTGCTGACAAGTATATATTC
>JAEEGF010372300.1_pt1 | contig 19326 bp, 14 predicted proteins | sample 9134171 | NCBI WGS metagenome assembly JAEEGF01 (sample SAMN16246542, study PRJNA631951) | gut metagenome | biome: gut microbiome; feature: rumen; material: AP-attached | host: Bos | place: Iran: Karaj | collected 2018-10
GGCAGTATCGAATACAACAGTCTTCTCATCATCGACAAAATAGCTGTTATAAGATACGCCTTCCGGAATCGGGAAAATGTTCTCAAAACGCTCGAGCCTTCTGTCACTTCCGCCAATCCAGCTAATATCTTCCGTAACTTTTTTTACTCCATTCACGATTGCAAGCCCTCCATTTTTCAATTTTACTCTTATTTACCCTTAAATTCCAATATAGTCTTTTCCACGATTCTAACATCTATTGGCTTTGTGACATGCGCATTCATCCCTGCGTCAAAAGCCTGCTGAACATCGTCTGCATAAGCATTTGCCGTCATGGCTATAATGGGTATTCTCTGCGACCATTCAGTTCCCAACGCCCTGATGGCTGCTGCCGCCTCATATCCGTTCATTATCGGCATCTGAATATCCATCAAAATCATATCATAATCGCCCTCGTGGGCATTTTTGAACATCTCTACTACTTCCTGTCCGTTAACGCCCCTCGTGACTGTCGCGCCCTCCATACTCATAAGCTCTGTGAGAATGTCTGCATTGATATCATTATCTTCGGCAGCCAGGAAACGCATTCCTTCAAGAGGATTCTTTTCCTCTTCCTGTGAAGGCGCTGATTTCTTCAAAAGATCATCTATAGCCTGCTTCAATGTCGTGGAGAATACCGGCTTTTGCAATATTTCATTGCATCCGGCAGCTCTTAACGCATCCTCGTTCTTATCATAGTTGTCTGTTACGGCAATTATAAGGCTGTTATTTTTATTGTCCTTAGCCCTGATACCCTTAATAAGCTCTGCAGGTGTCATGTCATCAATGGTCTCATCCACAAGAATCATATCAAATATCTTATTCTGACCGGCCATATCATCTACTGCCTTAAGAGCGTCAAAGCCTGAAAATGCGCACGTTACAACCAGTGAAGTCTTTCCAAAGTTCTGTCTGTGTATCTCATTTACGGCTTCATCCTTATTTACCACCATAAATGTATATATTCCATGAGATATCCAGAAATCATTGTCATCATTTTCCACCGCTTTAAGGCGCAGGTTTACAACAAAAGTACTTCCCTTTCCTTCCTCGGATTCGACTCTGATGGTACCTCCCATGAGTTCCACGAGGCTCTTGGTAATTGCCATTCCAAGACCTGTTCCCTGGATTGTCTTTGTAGCTCCTTTCTCTTCCCTTGAGAAAGCATCAAAGATTTTATCCTTGTACTCCGGCTTCATTCCAATTCCATTGTCCTTTACAGTAAACCTGACGTTCTGGAAACCGGCAGATGAAGAAGAAGACTCTGCTATAGTAAACTCTATTTTTCCACCCTCAGGAGTGTATTTCACGGCATTTCCGAGAATATTCATAAGTATCTCATTAATACGCTTCTTATCACCCATGAAAATCTCATGCTCCAAAGCTTCTACCTTCAGGATATATTCCTGGTTCTTGGCTTTAGCCTGAAAACTGATAACAGAATTGATCTCTTCCAGCAATAGACCTATGGGCATCTCTCTTATATCGAGGGTAGTCTTGCCGCTTTCAATCTTACTCATATCAAGAACATCATTCAAAAGAGAAAGAAGGTTCTGGGAAGCGAGACTGATCTTATGGGTATATTCCCTTACCTTTTCAGGCTCCTCGGCATGCTTGTCTATAAGAAGATTGAATCCTGTTATGGCATTCATCGGAGTCCTGAAATCGTGGGACATGTTTGCCAAAAAGCTTGTCTTAGCCTTATTAGCTGTTTCTGCGGCATTAAGCGCTTCCTGAAGCTGATGATTTCTGACAAATTCCTGAGTTCTGTCATACAGCGCAATCGCCAGTCTTCTTCCACCATCATCTATCGTGGATACAACTACCCCTCTGTAATATAGATGCTCGTTAGTCTTGGTATTCTCCAACCACAATTCATCAATGATATGTTCTTCACCATTTTCCATGCAGCTTGTGATCACCTGGTCCAGTTTGTCGGAGTCGCTGGTCTCTTCTGTATTTCTCTGGGCTTTCGACAGGTTTCTGATATCCTGTTCAAGATCTTCCATTGGAACTCCCAGAACCTGCTCCGCATTGGAAGTAATGAAGTTGGGAGCATAGTCCTCCCCATTAAGCACAGCCAGAATATCGTTGTTTTTTTCTACCACAAAGTCAAAGAGCCATTCTCTGTAATGGATATCACTTTCTTTTGCCAGAATATCCTGCTCATTTCTGCGATTAATCTCCTCGACCATTGCACTTAGCTGCTTAGCCATATCCAGCATGGAATCAGACACTTCATGTATCTCATCTTTGCCGTGATCGAGGTTTTTAACGTTAAATTCCCCTCTGGTAACCTCCTTGGCCATGTTATTGAGGTTTTCTATACGTCCGCTGATATTTCCGGCGTACTTGGACGCAGTTATATAAGAAGCCGCAAAAAGAACTATTGCAATTACAAGGACCGCACTTAATATTTTCAGGATATCCGTGGCAATTTCACTTTTGTCGATGTAATAATACAGATGCCAGCCATTGGACATCTGATTGGATTTGATAATATAATAGCCTCTCTGTATATTTGAAAGGGAATCCCCAGCGGATTCTTCCGACTTCAGGATATTCTCATTTATCTTCTTATCCAGGACTGTATCCGTTACAGCCTTGTGAGTGATAACCTCGCTGTTTTCATCCAGAATAACGATGCCGTTGTTCAGATATTCGCTCTGGCTGATCGCAGAAAAGAAAGCGTCGGTATCGATTTCCAATACTACCATCCCGATGGTCTTGGATGAGGTAGCTGCATCAAGAAGGGCCTTAACAATATATACCCCTCCTTCTCTGTCATTAACCCACATGAATCCATATTCGTTGTGACATTGCTCATACCATGCGTTTTCCATCTCTGTAGAAGGTTTAAACACGAACTCACCTATATGATCCTCTGAAATGTAGTCAGAGTATATCTTAATGGATTCGATATTTTCATCGCTGGAGATGTAATACCAAATAAGCGGCTCGATATCTTCCTTTAGATTTTTTTTCAGCAGATCCGGCTCCTCGCCGGAACGCTCCAAAAGTCTCCTGAATTCATCTTTATAGGAAAAAAACTTTACCACATCATTTTCTTTTTTGATATTATTTTCAATGCCATACGAAATAACATCAGCATTACCGGTCATCGCAGTAATAGTCTGACTTACAATATTGTTTTTGGATATGAAATATGAAAATAATCCCAGAATAATAATCGGGACGACGATCAGCACCGCAAAAGTGACGCGCAGCTGAAACATTATACTGTCTCTATTTTTTACCATTTTGAAACTGCTCATTGAATTCCCTCCGGTATCTCCAAGCACCTCTGTTGGTCGGTTCTTCATCAATGATATAATTACAAGCACCAAGACAGTTCTGTAACTAATATAAATAATTACCTGATCAGGACCTTGGTAATCTCACCTACGTATATCACGTGGTTATCCCCATTCTTATATATCTCCTCAGGTATGCTTTTATCCAAAAATCCGTTCTGATCTATCTCATCTCTGTAGAGCACTCTGCAGATAAGCACATTACTGGCTTCTTCTATAAGCGGTACTCCTTTGTAATATCCCACATTAAGTCTTGCACCCTTTATCTTATCCTCATCTCTTCCGGATACAGCTTCAAGGTACTTCATCGCTCCGCGATATTCTTCATTATCAAGAAAGCTTATTGAGTACTCGTTAGATGCATCAAGCAGTTCTCTTGTATATCTGTTTTTTCTGACGCAGATAAAGGTAACTCTCTTTCCCCACATCTGCCCGACACCACCATAAGACACAGCTGTGGTATTAACATTTGTTCCGTCACTTGATGTTATAAGCGTCTTTCTATTGGAAAAAATATAAGCCCCACTCTCAATCTCCTCCGGTTCAACTGGTTGGAATACTCGCATATAATCCTCCATATAAATCAGAAATCTCTTATTTTGTCCTCATCTGTCAAGCCTGTGTTCTCGATATTTATTATCGTTATTTCATAACTATAATTATCGCTTACTTTAATATTAACACGGTCTCCCACCCTATGTCCAAGTAATTGTTTTCCAAGGGGAGATTCTATACTTATAAGGCCCTTTAAGGAGTTCTGTCGCATTGTTGTGACTATCTTATAAGTTTCCTGCGTCTGGTCCTCTTCAATTCTGACGGTGACCGTCTTATTCATGCCCACCTGATCCTCATTGGTGTGGTCATCGATAACCCTCGCCGTCTTTATCATTCTCTCAAGAAACCTTATTCTGCTCTCATTCTGGTTCTTGGCCTTTTTTGCTGCGTAATATTCAAAATTCTCCGAAAGATCCCCCTGGGCTCTGGCCTCCTTAACGTGCTCCAAAAGCTCCGGACGGACAACGAGCTTGCGATGCTCAATCTCCGCCTCCATATCTTCAATATCTTTTCTTGTCAATTCGTTGTTCATAGCTGTTCTCCCCAATGAAAAAATAAGGGCGAAGCCAAATGACCTCGCCCCACAAAGTTGTTTAATTAACCGATGGCATCAAGCCTTTCCAACTGATCCGAAGAGTTCCATCTTCTCCTTAACTGTAGCCTTGATAGCTTCAGCACCGGGAGCAAGAAGTTTACGAGGATCAAATCCCTTGCCTTCAAGGTCCTTGCCTGCTTCGATATATTTACGTGTAGCATCAGCAAATGAAAGCTGGCACTCAGTATTAACGTTGATCTTTGATACGCCAAGAGTAATAGCCTTCTTGATCATGTCTGCAGGAATTCCTGTGCCGCCATGAAGAACGAGAGGCATAACTCCTGTCTTCTGCTGGATAGCATCAAGAACGTCGAATCTAAGTCCCGGCCATCCCTCAGGATACTTGCCGTGGATGTTACCGATACCTGCTGCAAGCATATCTACGCCGAGATCAGCGATTCTCTTGCACTCATCAGGATCAGCACACTCGCCCATTCCTACAACACCGTCTTCCTCGCCGCCGATTGAACCAACCTCAGCCTCGATGGAAATTCCAAGCTGATGAGAAACGTTAACAAGCTCTGATGTCTTAGCTACGTTCTCTTCGATGTCATAGTGTGAGCCATCGAACATGATTGATGTGAAACCTGCCTTGATGCACTTATAACATCCGTCATAAGTTCCATGATCAAGGTGAAGAGCTACAGGAACTGTGATTCCAAGGCTCTCATCCATAGCCTTAACCATAGCTGCAACTGTTCCAAAACCTGTCATATACTTGCCGGCACCCTCAGATACACCAAGGATAACGGGGGACTTAAGCTCCTCTGCAGTGAGAAGGATTGACTTTGTCCACTCCAGGTTGTTGATGTTAAACTGGCCAACTGCATAGTGACCTTCTTTTGCTTTTACAAGCATGTCTTTTGCGGATACTAACATTTGTTTTTCTCCCTTACTTTAGTAGTATTGATGGTTACATCCATTATATACTCAATAGTTAACCAAAATCAATAAAGTTATCAGCCCAGAATTCTTCTTTGGATACAGCCTCAAAGCTGTTGTACCGAAGAACCGCTCCCGATCTTCTGGAAAGAGTAAGTGTTAGTATTCCGTCTTTGACTCTTATGGTGGCGCTATCTGTAACAAATCCCACACTGTCGGAGCTCATTAGGACGTGCATTGTAGCCTCCATGGGTATTCCCGCAGGCCATACCTCGATTTCCCTGGTCACCTCATAATCATTGTTATTTATGGCCACCACTATGGCTGCGGTCCTGTTAAATCTTCCGTAAGCGATGAAGTTAAAATCTGCACAAAGCTCTCTGATGGAGCCATATAAGAGTTCGGGACATTTTTTATGTATACTTATCATTTCCCTGTGGAACCGGATCATTTCCCTGTCCTCATTTCCCCAGGGGTATGTTCTTCTGTTGTCCGGATCCGTAAAGCCGCAGACGCCTGCTTCATCGCCGTAATAGACTGTAGGCGCTCCTGGCCAGGTCATCTGCACAATGACAGCTTCCCTCATAACACTCTTGTTTATACCTGTATCGGCAGGAGAAGGTAAACTGCCGTCACTTCTTCCCACTTTTCCGTTTGTTCTTGTAAGGAATCTGGAGTGATCGTGATTGGACAGTTCATTCATGGATGTATACAGCGAGGGCATACTGAAATTCTCTCCGCCACAGTATAGCATCGTGTCAAAAAACACTCTTGAATTACCTATTTTTCCGGGATCTGCCTTGTCACTGTGTTTGTCCACCCCTGTAAGAAACCAGGTCAGCGGCTCCATAAAGGCATCATAGTTCATCACAGTATCCCATTGGTCACCCATGAGCCAGTCTCTGGCAGGGCCATAATGCTCTGCAAGAATAACAGCCTGAGGATTTGCGGCTTTGACCTCATCTCTGAAGCGCTTCCAGAATCTATGATTGTACTCTGCGGAATGCCCCAGATCCGCGGCAACATCAAGTCTCCATCCATCCACATTGTAAGGCGGGCTTACCCACTTCTTTCCAATGCCTACCACGTAATCCTCCAAGTCTTTGGAGCCCTCATAGTTTAATTTGGGAAGGGTATCAAAGCCCCACCAACCGTCGTAACAATTATTATTCGGCCAGCTTCCGCCGTTAAATGAGAAAAAATCCCGATAAGGGCTGTCTGCTGACACATACGCACCCTTTTCATAGTCCCGGCTGGTCTCATATATTTTTTCTTTATCAAGCCATTTATTAAAGGATCCGCAGTGATTGAACACTCCGTCAAGGATTATCCTTATGCCCCTCTTGTGCGCTTCCTCCACCAGTCTTGCAAAAAGCGCATCGCTGGCTTCCAGATTCTTTTTATTTGTAACTCTCGCAATATATCTTGTTGCCAGTTCGTTGCTGTTCTCATCATCACCCAGGAGTTCACCGCCGTCCTCCACTATTACGCCAAAGTGAGGATCTATATGGTCATAGTCCTGAATATCATATTTATGGGATGAAGGTGAAACAAATATGGGATTAAAATAAATCGCATCTATCCCCAGATCCTTAAGATAATCCAGCTTATCCATTACCCCCTGAAGATCTCCTCCGTAAAACTCGGCATAATCCTTATACGGGTCCGGATAGCTGTTCCAGTCATCCACCTTTTTTATCTTTAATCCGTTGTAGTAGTACTCGTTCGTCTGAACATCATTGCTCTTGTCGCCGTTGCAGAATCTGTCCACAAATATCTGATACATAACGGCACCTTTAGCCCACTTTGGTGTTGAAAATCCCGGAAATACCCTGAATTTCATACTGTCCATCGGGCTCACGACGCATCCTCTCTTGTCATAAATCGCATAACTTCCGTCTATGCTTTTTATTTCAAAATAGTACGCTATACTTTCGCTTCCCACCTGACATTCAGTGTCATAGTAAGCAAATTCGCCATCTGTTTCAGTAGGTGTCATGATATAGCGCTCAGATCCCCACACCAGAGCCACCTCCAGGGTGTCATCCCTATGGGCACGGAATCTCACTTGCGATATTCTGTTTTTGTCAGGTTCCGCCGGTCTAAGATAATCCAGCGTCATGTCATGAAACAATGCTTTTTTATTCATAGTAATACCTGATATCCCCTGATTTCTCCATAATGCAAAAAAGACAGCTACGGTGCTGTCTTTTTTAGAGAAGGTATTTCTTTCTTATGGGGTATAGCAAAAAACTATATAATGTATTGGGGGGTTACGCATATTATAGTAACATCCACCCAAACCCTCGTAAAGACTAATACTTCACAAAATTAACAAAAGCGCCTCTTGATTTTTGTGCAATATTTACAATTAGATGTCTATTTCCACATTAGTTGTCAATTCGCGACCGTCAAACAAAGCCTCAAACTCCTCACGGCCTATCTTTTCCTTCTCGATCAGAAGTGCCGCAGTGCTGTGAAGAATATCCTCGTATTCAAGAATGATCTCTTTTGCCTTGGCATAACACTTGTCAATGATGATCTTAACTTCCTTGTCGATCTCTCCGGCCATAAACTCGCTGTGCTTCTTGGAGTGAGAAATATCATAGCCGATAAATACGTCCTCTTCGTTCTCATCATAGTTGATGACACCGATATTATCAGACATTCCGTACTTGGTTACCATGTTGCGGGCTTCCTGAGTTGCCTTCTTAATATCGCTGGAAGCTCCTGTGGTGATATCTCCAAAGATGATTTCCTCAGCAATTCTTCCGCCAAGAGAAACCATAATGTCCTCAAGCATCTTTTTCTTGGTGATGAACATCTCATCCTTCTCAGGAAGTGGCATTGTGTAGCCTGCAGCACCAAGTCCTGTAGGAATGATAGAAATAGTGTGAACAGGTCCAACCTCGGGCAGAACGTGGAACAGAATCGCATGTCCAGTCTCGTGATAAGCTGTGATCTTCTTTTCCTTATCAGAAATAATGCGGCTATGCTTCTCAGTACCTATTCCAACCTGGATAAATGCCTTGTTGATATCGCTCTGAAGAATGAACTGTCTGTTATCAACAGCTGCATTGATGGCTGATTCGTTCAAAAGGTTCTCAAGATCCGCACCGGTAAAGCCAGCGGTGGTCTGAGCTACCTGCTTGAGATTAACATCTTCGGCAAGAGGCTTGTTTCTGGCATGAACCTTGAGTATTTCCTCTCTGCCGCCCACATCAGGTCTTGAAACAGTGATCTTTCTGTCAAAACGACCGGGTCTCATGATGGCAGGATCCAGAATATCAACTCTGTTTGTAGCTGCCATTACAATGATTCCTTCATTTACGCCAAATCCATCCATCTCAACCAGCATCTGGTTAAGAGTCTGCTCTCTCTCGTCGTGCCCGCCGCCCATACCGGTTCCACGCCTTCTGGCTACGGCATCAATCTCATCGATAAATACGATACAAGGTGAATTCTTCTTGGCTTCCGCAAAGAGGTCTCTTACTCTGGAAGCACCAACACCTACGAACATTTCTACGAAATCAGAACCGGAAATTGTAAAGAAAGGAACTCCGGCTTCTCCGGCAACAGCTCTTGCAAGAAGAGTCTTACCTGTACCGGGAGCACCTTCAAGGAGCACACCCTTGGGGATTCTTGCTCCAACCTTAGTGAATTTCCCGGGATCTTTCAAAAACTCGATAATCTCTGCAAGCTGCTCTTTTTCTTCCTTAAGACCTGCAACATCGTCAAGCTTTACCTTGTTGTCATCGCCGGAAGACATCTTGGCTCTGCTCTTTCCAAAATTCATCATTCTTGAATTGCTGGAATTGCCTGCCTGAATATTGCCCATCATGGTAAAAATAAATACCATGACTATAAGTCCCACCACAATAGGAATAATGCCGTTGATCAGAATGTTCTCAGAAGGTATGTCTTTTACCTCAAGGCTTATGCTCTTTGAGGTCAGATATGACTCAACTGCAGTTACATCCGTTGAATAAAAGGAAATATCTTCGTTTCCTTCCCTGAAGGACACCCGCACAGAACCCGTAGGAGTCTCAGCGTTTGGCTGGATCACTACATGTCTTACGTTTCCGGCCTCAACATCCTTCTGCAACTGGTAAAAATTATAAATTGTGCTATTGCTGCCCAGCAGATTACTTCCATACTCAAGGATAACCACAAACACCAGAAGTATAAGCGCAAAAATAAATATTGAATTAAAGTTTCTGGATTTATTCACCTTCCATTAACCCCCTAACGATTCCCGTTAATACTTTTAATTAAACTCAACTACCCCGATATATGGCAGGTTACGATATCTCTGGTCGTAATCAAGACCATAACCAACCACAAATTCATCCGGAATCTCAAATCCGGTATAATCAACCTTTACATCAGTTACTCTTCTCTCAGGCTTATCGAGAAGTGTGCACAGCTTGATGCTGGCCGGGCCTCTGTCTCCCAGCATCTTGATAAGATAAGAAAGAGTTCTTCCTGAATCCACGATATCTTCTACAATAAGAACATGCTTGTCCTTTAATGGCTCATCAAGGTCCTTGACAATCTTAACTACACCGCTTGACTTGGTTGAGCTGCCATAGCTTGAAGCAGACATAAAGTCCATAGTTACAGGAACAGTGATTCTCTTAGCCAGCTCACACATAAAGAAAACGCCGCCCTTTAATACGCATACAAGATGAACGGTCTTTCCCTCGTAATCTTTGCTTATTCTGTCTCCAAGTTCCTTGATTCTCTTGTCAACTTCCTCTTCCTTTAGCAATACGCGAACTGATTCAGCCATCTGCATTTCCTCCATTATAAAAATCAATTTTTATTTCCAAAATTGTCTTGGTATCCTCATTTATCTTATAGGCGCCGCTCATCCTGTAGCCGGGGATCCACAGGACATTATCTCCATCTGTCAAAAGATAAAGCTTATCCCGCAGCCCCTTTGGGATCTTAAGATCCGTCATGAGCTTGCCTATCTGCTTCCTGCAAAGGCCACTGCCCTGCTCTATAAGCATGAAATCCGAAGCTTTTCTGGTTCTGAAAATAGCTTCTTGTATTCTATCATAATCAAACCATTTAGTACACGAAGACGCCGGAAATAGTTTCCCACCATTATATGCCATAACTTTAATATGCGCCACTCCAATATTTTGAAGCGTAATTTCCAGCTCATCTCCGGGCTTTAACCCCTTGGGAATAGGGTGCTTTGCAAATTCCGGTTCTCCAAGATCCTCTGTTTTACTGATCTCCATCCTGTCATAGCTTCTGACAGCCCTTAGAGAGTAGGGAAGGTCCACCGAGGCGGTTCCTCTGGTATCCTCCATGAGTTTCATTATGGAATCCACGTGAGAAGCGGTAATATCCTTCCTGTTGGCTGTTATCTGCTCAAAGGCCTTCAGCACCACCTGGCTTTTTATTATGGGCGGTGCATCCTTAAGCTCACTTAAATCAATGACCACTTTATCTTTGGCCACATCCACTGTCTTTTGGAAAAAAACATCCCCGGCACCGCTTATATACTCATCAGCCCTGGCAAATTCAGCTGCCGCCCTGCACAGATGCGAAGCTGCTGCCGGATTTATACTTCTTTCCATCTCCGGGATCAGAATATTTCTGATGATATTTCTGGTATGGAAATTCTCATCGTTGGTGTAGTCCCTGCAAAAAGACTGTTCTTTTTCCGCAAGATAATCCTCAATCTCTCTCCTGCTCACACATAAAAGCGGCCTTATGATATTGTCTCTAACAGGTCTTATGGCTCCGGCACCGTGTAGCCCCGTTCCTCTTAGCAGGTTCAGTAAAAGAGTCTCCGCCACATCATTCTGATGATGGGCCACCGCGATTCTTTCGGCACCGTTTTCTTTTGCAATTCGGGAAAAAGCATCGTACCGAAGCTTCCTGCCGGCTTCTTCCTCTGTCATGTCCCACTTTTTTGATAACTCCGGAACATTTTCCTCAAGGACAAAGTACTGAATGCCGCGAGTCTTGCAGAATTCTTCTGTAAATAAGGCATCTTCCCCTGCGTCCTGCCTGATGCCGTGATTGACATGTACGGCCATCAGCTCGATTTCCAAAAGCTGCCTCATTTCATACAGTGACAGCAAAAGAGCTGTGGAATCAGCCCCTCCGGAAAAGCCCACCAGAACTTTCATTCCGGGCTCTGCCATGGCATTTTCCCTTATGAAATTAAGCACCTTTTTTTCAAATAAATTCATCTGGTCTTTCCAAAAAGCAAAGCGCAGACTATATACGATTCCCCGTATAGCTGTCTGCGCCTTTAGTTGTTTGAATTCTTAAAAATGATCTCACCCGGATACACAAGTCCTAACTTGTCTTTTGCTGTCTCTTCTATATATTTACGCGTCTGTGTATACTTCTCGAACTCCGCAATCTCTTCGCTGCGCTGCATCTCGCTCTCAATCTGTGTTGTCAGATTAGCTTCCTTGTCCTTGTATTCCTTGGACTTCTGAACAAGTCCGATACTCTTGATGGAAACCACTGCCACAAGAATAAGAACAACAATGCTGGCCCAGACAATTCCTGCTCTGTTCTGGAATCGACGACGCTTATAGCGTGCTCTGTTTGCCATATCTTACCCCGCTTATTAAAATAGTACACAATACTCCTATTTAATATTTTAATACAATCTTCAAAGCACTGTCAAACTGAGCGCCTATATGAGGATCAAATATAATTGTAGAGCTGAGTTACATCCTCTTTGTGGATTGTCTCCTGAACATCAAGAACTTCCACGCTTACGTCCTTGTTTCCAAATCCGATGGTGATCTTGTCTCCCACCTTAACTTCTGCTGAAGCCTTGGCAGGGCGGCCGTTAATTGTTACTCTGCCAGCGTCGCAGGCCTCATTTGCCACAGTTCGGCGCTTTATCAGTCTTGTTACCTTTAAATATTTGTCTAATCTCATTAGTTTTCTCCTGATGCTGTACTTGCAGCATCACCTGCCTCCTCTTCACTTGAATTTGCTCCGGAGCTTGCTTCACTTCCTGATTCTGCTTTATTTGAGCTTCCTGATATGCTGCTTGCAGAATCATCCGAACTTTCTTCGGATGCTCCTGAATCCTCTGAAGTTCCCGGTTCCTCCGGAGGCGGAAGCGGCGGTTCCTCATGACTTGTGGAACCTGTGGAAGCACTGCTGCCGGAACCCGGGTCTGAATCGTCTTTTTTATTTTTTACAAGAGGCGGGAAGCTGTAGGAAAGGTCACTTTTGCTCGTATCAATGCTTATTCTGTAACTCTTTGTCTTATATCCTGCCTTTTTTAGTATAACCTCATGTGTGCCGGAAATCTTGTTTATATGTGCCGGGATTATTCCCACATAGCTACCGTCAAAATATACTTCAACATCTTCCGGTTCGTCAAAATATATCCTGTATCCCTCAATGAGCTTATTTACTTTGTCATCTGAAGAGTTCTCGCTGACTTTTTTTGAACCACCGCTTTCTGAGCTGTTGGAAGAAACTGTTTCTTTCTTTTCCTTGCTGGCATTTTCCGAACTGTTATCCGTTCTGTTGTCCCTTGTTGAGGCTACTACAGCAGCTTCACTTTCCGATGATGAGCTTGATGCGCTGGCATCCTCATCTTTTTCCAGCTCTATCTGAATAACTGAATTGGGAGTTCCCACCTTCAGATACTTGGACTGGGTAATATAGCCCTTAGCCATGATCTTGAGATTGTGGTAGCCGTACTGAATGCTCTGGGGCACTCCTGTCAGCATTCTCTTTCCGTCCACAAAGACTTCTGCGGTATCCGGGGTAATATCAAACTGAACCAGGCCTTCCTTGGGGCGTTCAATAACAATATTGCTGGTATCCACCACTGTCTCCTGGTTCCTGGCCACATTGACCTCTGACTGATAATTTGCTCCATTTCCGATGATCTGAAGCTTGTAATCCCCTTCCGGTGCACTCAGCATCATGTTGGGTGAAATCTTGTGGATAACTTCATTATCAAGCTCGATCCAGGCGCCAATAAGGCTGCGGTCCTCGACGGTGTCGGAAGAAAGGCTGACATATCCATGCCCTCCGGTGACCACAACACTGTAAATTTCTTTATCAATGCCTCTGACACGGATAGTGTCGGTGGCAAGAATATCCTCAGCCAGCGCGGGCTGATCCTCAGCTATTACCAGGGCTCTGGAATCAATCTTATAAACTCCGTCCTTGATAAGGGCGGTTCCATCATTCCTCACCAACTCATGCTTTCTGGTATTCTCAATAACCCAGGCCTCCTTGGAAACATTCAGGGTAGTTATGTGCTTGGTGCTCTTAAGGAACGTAACATCAACAATCTGCCCCTGCTCAAGGCGCCCCGGTGAAAGAACTGCATCGTAGGCATCATACATCATACTGGTGTTGTCATAGGACAAAGTATAGGTTCTTCCGGTGGCATGATTCCTGAACCTTATCTTCTTCGCTTCAAGGTCCACACTGCGGATCGATGCGGTGTCTGCAGAATCATATTTTCCCAAAAGAGATACATTTACCTTGGCACTGTCATTAAGCGCATAGGCTTTGTCTGCCAAAAAACAGGTCAAAAGCCCGGTCAGCACCAGTGCAGCTATGAATTTAACTCGTTTTCCGGATTTTTTCACAATTTTCCCCTCATTACCTGTTCATAAACCTCTCAAGATTATCCGGGTCCATCAGATATTTCCTGGTGTTATGTTCAGGATTGTCCAATACTTCCATCAGCATGGCATTAAGTACTTCTCCAAGCTGTTTGCCGGGTGAAATACCGGCTCCAATAAGGTCCTTTCCATTGACGGCAAGGTCCTTTAATGTGACACATTCATGACTGTCCATTATTTCCTGATACAGAGCCTTCGTATCCTCGATGAGCTTAACCTTCTCATCCCTATAGTAAAGACTCTGAGCCAGGGTATCAGCCATTCTGACCTCCATAAGAAGCGGGAAATCCTCTGCTCCCACCTTGTTTATGGCTCTTCTTATGCTCTTGGGTGTAGCCGGGAACCTCTCATCGTGATATTTGATGAGATTGCAGGCCCTGTCCATGGTGCTTCTGTCGAATTTAAGGCGTCTGAAAATTTCTTTTGCCATTACAACGCCCTCTTCGCAGTGCCCATAAAAATGGCATACGCCCTCTTCATCAACAGATTTTGTAACGGGCTTTGCAATATCATGAAGCAGCATTGTCAGACGCAGAACTCTGTCCGGCCTGATACTCTCCATGGATTTAATAATATGCTCACCCACGGAATAGGCGTGGTGAATATTATTCTGATCCGTCTCCATACAGGCATCAAACTCCGGTAAAAAAACCTTCGTAATGCCCAGTTCATAGGCTTTTCTTATACGACTCGGATTGTCAGATGTGAGCATTTTAACCAGCTCAACCTGTATCCTCTCGGCGCTTATCTTCTCAAGAGTAGGTGCCAGCTCTCTTATGGCAGCCTCTGTCTCTTCCTCTATATCATAGCCAAGCTGGGCAGAAAACCTGATGGCTCTCATGATTCTGAGGGCATCCTCGGTAAATCTCTCCCTGGGCTCGCCCACGCACCTGATCAGGCCCTTTTTGATATCCTCCTGACCTCCAAATCGGTCAATTATACCTTCCTCTTCATTATAGGCCATGGCGTTTATGGTAAAATCCCTGCGCTTCATGTCCTCTGTAAGGTTCTTGGTAAAAGTCACCTGGCTGGGATGTCTGCTGTCCTCGTACTTACCATCTATCCTGTAGGTGGTTATCTCATAGCCCTCTTTCCCAACCATTACTGTTACAGTTCCGTGCTCTATTCCCGTATCGATGGTCCTTCTGAACAATCTCTTGGTATCCTGGGGTTCAGCATTGGTGGTGATATCCCAGTCCCCGGGTGTCCTGCCCAAAAGGGCATCACGAACACAGCCTCCGACTATATAGGCCTCAAATCCCGCTTCATGCATGGTGTCCAATATCATCTTTACATTTTTCGGCATAATAATCTTCATACCTAAATAATAGCCCAAACTCAGAAAATTGTGAATATTAAATGCTTTTACGCTTATTTCAGATTATTTATAGCTTCTTTATTGTGATTTTTGAACGCTTAGACGTATACTATATATATGATATAAAGAGGATTTTCGCATGAAATTTTGGAACGCCAATAAAACCTTGCTAATAGTTATAGCGTTTGTGGTAATTGTGGGACTCATTCTGGGTTTCAGCGGCCTTGATATTCAGTCTGTCTATGAAAGTGAAGACTTCATTCATTTAAATGATGGCTGGACCATAGAAATTGGAGCGGATACAATTACTGACGCCAATCTGGAAAAAACTAACATCCATGTCATAAACCTCGGTGAAGCGGTAACCATTTCCCATCCCCTTGAGGACTATGGCTTTATTTCTACATGTCTTAATTTCTACTCTGAGCACGCCCTGGTAGATGTTTATCTTGATGATGAGCAGATTTATTCCTACGGCCGCGATATGGTAGATACCCAGAACTCCATTCCCAAAAAATATCACTACATCTCTCTGGGAGAGGATTATTCCGGAAAGATGCTTAAAATTGTGCTGACCGGCGGCAGAAATGCCGCATTTTCCAACCTCTATTCAGTGCATATCGGCAGTCGCAGCGCTCTTTTGTCCCATTACATATCCACTGTCCGCTACATGATGGTGGTGGGAATCTTTATGTTTACCATGGGACTCCTTCTTATCGTGCTGTCGCCATTTCTTTTCCTGTATCATAACAGGGATCTGCGGATCTTTTTCAGCGGCCTGATATCCCTGGCCCTTGGAACTTACATTCTTGCATACTACGGCATTTGGGACATGCTGATAGATAACAGTCTGGTCAATACCGTTGTTGAATACGCTGCAATGTACAATATCCCCACCGTCATTGTGGGCTATTTCATGTCTGTTTTTACAGGGAAAAGAAAAAAGATCTTTAAGGGACTGTTCATCTTTGACATTCTTCTTTTCCTCTGTTACCTTCTGCTTCACTTTTCGCATTTGGGAAGGTTCTCAGACCACGAAATACTTTTGCACATTGCATCCATCTCTGAATTTGTCTTTATCGCCATCATCATAGGCTTCACCTACTCCTCAAACAGCAAGGAGCTCCTGAGTAGGCTTCATTTTGCTGACAATGTTTTTATTGTGGGTATTTTCAGTTTCATGATATTGTCGCTGTTTGATATTTCCAGATCAATTTTCTTTAAATACGGAACTGCCATAAGAAAGCCCTATACTGAGCTTTTGTTCTTCTCCATCGGATCTTTAGTGTTCGTTAGCTGCCTTCTGGTCAGCTATCTGCTTTACAATATTTCCAGCGCCAATATGGCCAATATGCAGAGCAAGATAGCAAATCTGGCCTATACAGACCAGCTTACAGGCCTCTCTAACAGAGCAAGATGCGAAGAAATGATGAATATGCTCTCCGAGAGCCGCAGCAGCTACACCATAATTAGCCTGGATCTGAACAAGCTCAAACAGGTAAACGACACCTACGGCCATCACGAGGGTGACAGACTTATCACCGGCTTTTCAACTATTTTGTCCGACTGCTTCTGGGACGCCAATCTCATTGGCCGAATGGGCGGCGACGAATTTATTGTTATTCTCTTAGAGGACAGGGCCCTCCATGTAACAAAGAGACTTCATGAGCTATATGGTCTCATTAACGAATGGAACCGCAAGGAGCAGCTCTTTAAGTACAGTGTGTCCTATGGCTATGCCTACAGCTATGAAGTTCCCAACGGCTCGGCAAATGAGGTGTACATGCTGGCAGATAACAGAATGTATGAGATGAAAAGAGAACATCAGAATAGTCAGGAGGTGATGTGGGATGCGTAAACTCCTTTCTTTTTTGGGGCTTTCTTTTTTACTGATAATAATAATTACAATCTCCATCAGAGTGTTCTTTAAGTTCACACCAAAGTACCCGCTTCTTGCACTGGATAACGGGTGGACAGTGACTTATCATAACGAAAATTACGTCAACACCAACCTGGAGCGCCTGAGCAAACAGGTCGGCGATTCCTTCAACAGAGGTGATACCGTTACTCTTACCCATGCCAAAGCGCTTCAATACGAAGATGTACCGTTCCCTTATCTTTTGTTTAAGACGCAATTCTGCGCTTACGAAGTATTTCTGGACAATCAGCTGATCGCTCAGAAATATATGGACACCGCTTCAAAGTACGGATTTATCGGCATTGGATATAACGCCGTTCCGCTTCCCAATGATATTAACGGAAAAAAACTGTCCATCAAGCTATACGTTTCAGAAAACAACACAAAAACAGACCTTGTAACCCCCATAATAGGAGATTTTGATGACCTGTACAGATACCTTCTCAGGTCGGAATTATTCCCCTTCTTTGTTGGCGTGTTCCTGTTTATTTTTGGATTTGTATCACTGATAATCTCGCTTATCTTCTACGTCAGGTCCCCAAATGTCCTGACCCAGATAATGTGTTCCCTGCTATGTATAGTCCTGGGGGCGTGGATGGTAACGGCCTACAGCATCATGGACTTTTTCCTGCGGTCATCTGTCGTCACCACTCTGGAATACCTTTCCATGTATGCTTTGGTACCGCTGCTGTATCTGATTATTTATACCACTCATCCCAAGAATAACAATACGGTCATTGTCTTTTTGACCTATTCCAATATATTTTTCTTTTTCGTATTTTTGGTGCTTCACGTTACAGACAGGGTGCACATCAACCACTTCCGGTATCCTTATTACCTGATGTCGTTGTTTGGAATTTTCATGCTGGGATTCTACGTTTATATGGACTTTAAAAACAAAATCAGAAACTCCTCCTCCCAGGTTATCATGCTGGGAATCTGTGTCCTGAGCGTTTCACTGTCCCTGTATCTGCTGGTGGGCATGTCCCACACCATTGTTGATTACAGACAGATCAATCTTTTGAACATGATCATACCTTCCGGCGGACTGTTCTTTGTCATAACACAGTTATTAAATCACTTTATTTATATGACCAGGTCTTTTGCCCAGAGAAAGCAGTATATGTCCCTAACCAAGATAGCCTACGTAGACAATCTTACCGGCGTCAGCAACAGAGCAAGCTGCGACCAGAAGCTATCTGAAATAAACGAATCCAACACGGATTTCTGTATCCTGAGCCTTGACCTCAACGGGTTAAAAGAAGTCAATGACAATTCCGGACATCCCGCCGGCGACAGACTACTTAAGTCCTTTGCCTCTGCGCTTCTGTCCGTGTTTGAGGAAACCGGCTCCTGCTTCAGAGTAGGCGGCGACGAGTTCCTTGTAATATTCAATAACATTGAAAAAGAGAAATTAGAAGAAATGATAGCTGTTCTTGAGGAAAAGCTTAAGGTTCTTGATGAAGAGGACCAGGAAATCAACCACAGCGTGTCCTACGGCTATGCGTTCCGCTCCGAAACGGAAGAAAAAGACACTCATTCAGTGGCAATGCTGGCTGATAAGAGAATGTATGACTATAAGAGAAAGCTCTATTCGCATATGATGGGAAGATGAAACCCAGGGACGGGGGTGGTGGCCCATTTTGTTTCAAAATGGGCCACTACCCCCGTCCCCTGTTTTTTGGCTAGATCAATATGCTCTTCCCCAATATACCATCTTAGTTGCAGGCTTACCGCATACAACGCAAGTTTCAGCAAGGTTCTCCTGCTCGAAAGGAATGCAACGGCTTGTTACGTTGTATTCTTCCTTGATCTTGTCTTCGCACTCGCGGCATCCGCACCACATAGCCTTTACGAAGCCCTTGGTCTCCTTGAAGGCCTCAGCGAACTCGTCTTTATTGTGAGCTGCAAAGGTGTGTGCCTCAAGGTGCTTCTTAGCTCTGTCGAACATATCCTTCTGGATCTGGTCGAGGAGCTCTCCAACCTTGGTTGAAACCTCTGAAATAGCGCACTCAATCTTTTCTCTAGTATCACGACGAACAAGAACGCACTTGCCTGCCTCAAGATCCTTAGGTCCGATC
>JAEEGF011756414.1_pt1 | contig 19323 bp, 17 predicted proteins | sample 9134171 | NCBI WGS metagenome assembly JAEEGF01 (sample SAMN16246542, study PRJNA631951) | gut metagenome | biome: gut microbiome; feature: rumen; material: AP-attached | host: Bos | place: Iran: Karaj | collected 2018-10
CGCTGACCTGCACCACTATATCCACGCAGTAAGCATCATTTTGAACCATGTTGGTTACACCGCGAACCTGACCTTCTATACGATTCAATCTATTGATTAAATCCTTGTACTCCTTCTCGCTTCTCTCCTTAGTTCTATGACAGCAGCACCCTGGGTTTTCTGTAATATCTTCACAACTGTTTCCATCCATAGCAGCTGTATCTATCTTGTTATTCTCTGACATATTTGCCACCTCCAAACATACCCCCATGGGGTATCTATCCTATGTCCATAATAATATACCCCCTCAGGGTATCTGTCAAGTTCGTTTTAACTAACTAATGTATTCCATATCATTTACAAAGAAATGTTCTCTTGATATAATGGCATGGAAAATGAAATTTATTTCAGAAAGGAAAAATTATGGAACCATTAGAATTTCGTTATGATACACAGCTTCTATTAGATCAGTATGTAACAGATGGAGTTGATCCTGATGATTTGGCAGATGATTTAACAGATGAGATTAGAGAATATGTACTTACCAACATCAAAGGTGACTCAATGGTAATCGCCGGGGACAGCGGTGAGGACGTCAACGGTGAGAAGGCTATTATCAAGCTTCATTACCACACAAATGAGCCATGGGATGTATTATCTTACTGCAGAACTCATGGAGAGATTTACGATATCGTAGTTGAAGATATGGATCGTCAGCAAAGAGGTCTGATGGGCTAAAAAAATAACCTGAGAGTTAATTGCTCTCAGGTTTATATTTTTTAATCAACACTTCTATTTCTAGCTTCTAGATAATCCATGGTCTGCTTCTGTTTTTTAGCTTCTAACTAAATCTTGGACTGCTTCTGCTCCAGCTTCTTATATGTGGCAAAAAATGCCGGTACCAGGAATGCATCAGCAAATATCCAGGCCAAAGGACTTGCAAAACAAGCTCCAAGGAAGCCAAACCAAGGAACCAAAGTAAAGGCTGCTGCCGTTCTGGCAATCATTTCCATTACACCTGCAAGTATAGCAAATGTGGAAAATCCCATTCCCTGTATAATAAATCTAAATACATTTACCGCAACAAGAGGAATATAAAACAAAGCCTGAATAATCATAAATGTCTTGGCATCTGCAATAATGGCTGTCTCTGATGCATCCAAAAACAGAAGCAACAGATAGTCTGCTCCGAAGTATATAATTGCAAGAGCAATAAGTGAATATGCAGATCCTAATAGCTGAGCTGACTTCAATCCTGATTTCAATCGCTCAAGCTTGCGGGCACCAACATTTTGTCCGCCATAGGTTGCCATTGTGGAACCCAATGCATCAAATGGAGTCACCATAAACATAGCAATTCTATTAGCCGCAGTCATAGAAGCTACCGCAGCGGAGCCTAAACCATTTACAGCAGTCTGCAAAATAACTGAACCAATAGCAGTTATGGAATACTGCAATCCCATTGGCACGCCCATACCTAAAAGTCTGGAAGCCATGCTATTATCCCAATGCCATTCATCTCGCTCAATCTTCAGCAGTGGAAATTTAAAAATAATATAAATGAGGCATGCCACTCCCGATATAGCCTGTGAAATAATAGTAGCATATCCGGCACCTTCCACTCCCATTCCTATATATACAATGAAGATAACATCAAGAGCAATATTTATCACAGAAGCCAACAGCAAAAAATATACCGGTGTCTTGCTGTCTCCAAGAGAACGCATAATTCCTGAAGTCATATTGTATAGGAATATGACTGGAATTCCTGCAAAAATTACTACGATATAAGAGTAGGCCTGGTCAATAATGTTGGCAGGTGTGTTCATCCAAACCAGAATCTGTCTGGTAAGAGCAACCACCACAATAGTCATTGCCACCGAGATTATAATTGATAACCACACGCTGTTGGCCACGAATTTTCTCATGCTCTTATAATCTTCTGCGCCAAAACGCTGCGCCACAGGAATTGCAAATCCACTACATATACCCATGGCAAAACCTACAATCATGAAGTTAATAGAACCTGTTGAACCTACTGCCGCCAGAGCATCAACTCCCAGGGTTTTACCCACAATAATAGTATCCACCAGGCTGTAGAATTGCTGAAAGAGCATTCCTACAAGCAGGGGAAGTGCAAAACCAATAATTAATTTTGTCGGGCTGCCTGAGGTCAGGCTTTTTGTAGTATCTCGTGCCATTAGTCTCTCCTTATTCTCTCCCCTATACCATGTTCTGTATATTATTCACCCGGCCTAAGAAAAACATTTCTATAATACGATGAATTATATATTAATTTCTAGTTCCACCGGGCAATGATCTGAGCCATAGATATCTGTATGTATCTTGGCATCAACCAGCTTGTCCTGCAATCTATCCGAAGTAATGAAATAGTCAATGCGCCATCCAGCATTCTTCTCTCTGGCCTTGAATCTGTATGACCACCATGAATAAATCTGTTCCTGATCCGGATAAAAGTATCTAAATGTATCCGTAAATCCTGATGAGAGTAGCTTGGTCATCTGTCCGCGTTCCTCGTCAGAAAAACCTGCATTACCGCGATTGGTCTTAGGATTCTTCAAATCAATCTCATTGTGAGCCACATTCAAATCGCCACACATTATTACTGGCTTGGTCTTGTCCAATTCCATGAGATAGGCTCTGAAATCATCCTCCCATTTCATACGATAATCGATTCGCTTCAATTCATTCTGAGCATTTGGAGTATAGCAGGTAATGAAATAGAAATCCTCATATTCCAGGGTAATCAATCTACCTTCCTTGTCATGTTCCTCTATGCCCATTCCAAGCTTCACTGAGATTGGCTCTTTCTTGGTAAATATTGCAGTTCCACTGTAGCCTTTCTTCTCAGCATAATTCCAGTATTGATAATAACCTGGCAAATCAAGTTCAATCTGGCCTTCCTGCAGCTTGGTTTCCTGTAAGCAGAAAATATCTGCATCCAATTTGTTAAAATCTTCAACAAAGTTCTTGCCCACACAGGCTCTCAAACCATTTACATTCCAAGAAATAAATCTCATTATACATGTTCCTCTCTTTTGTCCGTAATATTATGAATAACAATTTATAACATTTCAAATATAGAATCAATCATTAATGGAAGTTCATCCAATGAAGATATCTCTGCCTCTGCATCTTCCACCTTGCCAAATCCATAGGTAGCATGTATAAATGGAAGTCCAGCCTCGTGAGTTGCATCGCAATCTGATTGAATGTCACCCACATATACAGCTGCATCCAGACGATTACGCTTGCATATCTCACGGATGTTATCAGCCTTCTTCAATCCGTTGTCGCCGAAGCATATATAATCTTCAACTATCTCATCCAGCTTATAATATTTCAGAAAAGCTTCTATATATCCAGCCTGGCAATTGCTTACAATAAACAAGTCGTATTCCATATCCAGCAGACGCCACCATGTCTTCTCCACATCCGGATAAATATTAGCGCCATTTTCCGCCAGATAATCATTTTCCACTATACAACAGGCCTCAAGCAATTCTGCTCTCTCTTCCCCCTCAACAAATGGGAACAACTCATCTGCAATATCATCCATAGTCTTACCCATAACCCTGTACATATCGTCTGCAGTTATGGAATATTCGCCGAAACCATATTGTCCCAATGTCTTGTTCCAGGCTTTAGCTACATTCTCTGCGGAATCCCACAGAGTTCCGTCCATATCAAATATTATTCCTTTTCTCATATCTATCCCCCGCTCATATCTATAATCACGCTTTGATTTCATAAAGCTAACTAGCGTGTTCTTCTCACATTATACACCATAAAACATAAGAGTTGAGATAAATATTATTATTCATCCCAACTCTTTACCGACTTAATTCGGTTTATCCCTTTTTGACTATGGTATAACTTCCACTATGAAAAAGGCCGCCTTACTTTTATAAACAACATGAGAAATGATAAAATCCTGATCCACACTCATGACCCTCACCGTCTGGAAGAACAATGGTTGCTGTGGTATTGCATGGTACGATTACATCCATGAGGAATTCTTCATTTTCCTTTCTCCACTCAACCGATATTTTTCCATACTCTGTCTCATAAGTACGTTTTGCAAAGGTGATTCTTTCATCTATAACAGGAGCAATCTTAAAAGTTTTAAATCCAGGAGACATCGGAACAATTCCCACAATATTTCTAAACATCCAATCATCCACGCATCCAAATGCATAATGATTTAAACTAACTGCCATAGGTGATCCATCCGGATTCTTTGTATGCCAGCTTTCCCAAATAGTAGTTGCTCCGTTTTCCACTTCGTATAACCATGAAGGCGCTTCAGTTTGGAAAAGCATTTCATAGGCCATATCCGTCCTTCCTATCTTACAAAGGGTATCCAAAATAATCGGAGTTCCCAAAAAACCGGTATCCAATCTCATGCGATTTTTTTTAATTTTTTCCACAATAATGTCTTCAAAACTCTTTCTCAGGTTTTCCGGCACAATGTCATAATATACAGCCATAATGTAAGCGCCCATATTGTCTGCAAGCATATGGCCTTCCGGAGTGATACATCCTTTTGCAAATGCATCCGTCATCTTCATTTCCATATCTTTGTAATAGATGCAATCTTCCTCTTTGTCTAAAACATCCGCAATATAAGATAAGTTTCTCATAGCAAGGATTGCATATATTTCCGGCACATATAAGACACCTTTTTTTAACGCTGTTTCCATGGATGACTTATCAGACATACCACCTTCAGTGTCACTAGGAATCAACCATTCACCGAAATGAAACCCTGTATCCCACAAATATTTTTCAATTTCCTTTGGTCGGTACTTATTTCCCACCATAGTTTTTGCGGCTTCAATGATATATCCACACCACTTTTTCATTCCATCATAATTAGCCCTTAATACTTCTACATTTCCCGTCTGCTTATACATAGCTAATGGCACAAGAATACAGGCATCTGACCATCCGGCAATGCCAATGTCCCCCTTCATACTTCGCTTCCCCGCAAGTTTTAAAAGTGTCATCATACTTTTATACGTCTGATTGTTAGGAACAACCATTGGCACAGCTCCATTATTTGCCTGATCAAAAGAAAGACTTCTCAACCAACGGGTCAAAATATCTGTTACATCTTCGTTCAAAAAAGCAGTGGGTGCATATAAACCTATATCTCCTGTCCAACCAGCTTTTTCTCTTTGAGGACAATCTGTTGGTATAGAAATCATATTGGCTCTCTGCGACCATCTTGTATTCTCATATAATCTGTTTAGTCTATCATCGCTACAGGTAAATGTTCCTAGGTTCTCTTTTTGAGAAGAGAGTGCAAGTGCTGTAAAATCCTTTATATCAACCTGATCTAACCCACTAACTCTGATATAGCGAAATCCCTGATATGAAAAATATTCTGTGTACTCTTTTTCCTCACCGTTAGAGATGTAAACAACCCTCTGTTCACATCCTCCGCCAACTCCACCTTCACTTAAAATATTATTAAAATAATTTCCCTCCAAATCTGGGGTTTCAAAATGATCTATAGTTATTTCTGTCCCTTTTGGTGCATGTACACGCATACGAACTTTTCCCGCCAATACTTGTCCAAAATCAATAATCATTTCTCCTTTAGGTGAAATATAGAATCTGTCCCCAGGCACTTCTTTAACAACTTTCACAGGTTTGCCGTACTGCGAAGCAAGTTCCTGATACCCACTCTTTTTATCAAATATTACAGTGTGCCAATTGCTATCATCAAAATATGCTGTATCCCATCCTTTTATTTCCAGATTTGCATCATATTTTTCTCCTGAGAATAAGTCTGAGAACAGAATTGGTCCGGTAGAATATTTTTCACTTCCATCTGAAAAAATCATATCCCGACTTCCATCATCATAAATAATCTCCAATTGGAAAAGAATCCCATATCCATCTTTTGCATTCTTTTTCGTCATAGTTGTTTTTGGACAGAAATACCAGCCGTCTCCAACGTATATGCCCAAAGCATTCTTTCCTGATTTTAATAAATGGGTTACATCGTAAGATTGATAAAACAGTATTGAGTCATAGCTAGAATACTCAGGGGCAAAATGCCTGTCATCCGGACGTACACCATTAATTGAAAGGTTGTACATTCCATGACTGGTTGCCAGCAATTTAGCCTTTTTTATAGTCTTTTTTGAAAGTATAAACTCTCTACGAAACAAAAGTGGTGCCGGTTGATTACCAAAACCATTTTTTCTCTTTTTTTGAGGTTTAGAGCAGACCCACTTGGCTTTCCAATCCTTTTCATCTACTATTCCAGTTTCAAAAAAAGAAGTTTCTGATGCCACATTTCCGTGATTGTCCCACACAGAAACTTCCCACATATATTCCTGATTTGATAATAGTTTCTCCCCCTCGTAAACCACAAAAACAGACTGATCGCTTTCTATTTTTCCACTATTCCAGACTGTCTTCTTTTCCTCTGAAAGTAACGTCACAACCACCTGATAGGATGTCTGTATCGTATCTGCTTCCATGCTTTCTATTTTCCATGAAAAATATGGAGTTTGATCGATACTAATAGGCTTCTCTTCATGTAATGTTTTTAATGCATACAATTTCATAATGTTTCTCCTTTACAGTTCACTTTCTACAAGCTTCTACTATTCATTCTTTTACTGCAAATTGACTAATATTGCTTCCTAATGTATATTATGAGCATTGATTAATCTTTATAAATAGATTATATTGCTTTATTTATTGCATTATCTTGCTCAATATAAAGGAGGAATATCTATGTTCGAAAAACATCATCTCATACATTATGATTTAAATAGAATAACATGTGACAACAGTAAACAAATACTTCAACCAGACTTGCAGGACGCCCCTGCACTCCTTCCTGACTATGATTTTGATGCAGAACAAATAAATAGACTTTTCGAAACTGCTGATTTTGATTTGTCCGGATTTGCTGATGTTCTACCTTTTTATCCGCAAACCAAAGAAGAGCAAAAGAAATATCTATATATTCAAGCTTTTTCCTATATGGAATCTAAAAAAAATTATTTCACCAAACGCAGTGACTATCATTCCTTTCTTTTATGTTATACCCATGATGGCGAGGGCGAATTGGTATATCAGGAGCAGCTTTATAAGCTTCATGAAGGAGATTTATTTATAATAGACTGTACAAAGAAACACTCTTATCATACAAAAGGAATACATTGGGCTCATAGTGACTTACATATTTCAGGAGATTATTTATCAGTACTGTATGAAGAATTTCTAAACGAAAACCATGGGCTCTGTAAAAAAGGAAATATAGGACAGATTTATTTAAGCAATCTAGAAGAACTATTAGAAACTGCCAGACATCAGGGAAAACACAGGGGACTACTGATTTCTCACCAGATAGAAAAACTGTTTATTTCATTAATTACGGCAGAAGAAATCCAGAATCCTCCTTTTGCTATGGAAATGGAGCAAATAATATCCTATCTGGTTCAATATATCCAACATCACTATCAAGAGAATTTAACGTTAGATTATTTAGCCGATTTTTCCGGAATTAGCAAGTACCACTTAAGCCGGCTATTTCATCAGTATACAGGATTTTCACCTAATGAATACATCATCCAAACACGTCTGGATCACGCTCGCTTTTTACTTATCAACACCAAATTATCCATAAAGCAAATTGGCGCCATGGTAGGAATTGAAAACGAAGCTTACTTTTCCAGACTATTCAAAAAAAGGCACGATATTACTCCAGGCAGTTATCGAAAAAAGAATGCTAAATAGATAAAGACTACATATTCTGGAATACACCCTTTAATGCAGGATATATCTGCTTGAATTCCTGATATCTCTTGTCATATTTTGCTGCCAATTCAGGTGTAGGCTCAACTGTATCTACCACTCGCACAATGGCATCTGCAGCTTCCTCAACAGAAGCATACTCTCCACAGCCAACTGCTGCCAGCATAGCTCCACCCATTGCAGGACCTTCCTCTGTTTCCACCACATCAACTGATACATTCAAGATGTTAGCAAGCATTGTCTTCCACAGTGGGCTCTTGGCTCCGCCACCACATATTTTGGTTCTAGGAATATCTATCCCCAGACTCTTGGCAACCTCAAAGGAATCACGAAGAGCAAATACCACACCTTCTAATACAGCCTGTGTCATATCCGTTCTTGTTGAATCCATGGTCATTCCCACAAAGGCTCCTCTAGCATTTGGATCATTATGAGGAGATCTCTCTCCCATTAAATATGGCAGGAAGAATACATGATTCTCTCCCAGCTTATCTATAGCAGCCTGTTGTCCTGCAAAGTCTGTAGTTCCAATTATCTCTTCCATCCACCACTTATTACAACTTGCTGCGGATAACATGCATCCCATGAGATGATATGCTCCATCAGCATGGTCGAAAGAATGAAGTGCGTTGTTGGCATCCACTCCGAAGTTCTTGCTTGATATAAATATTGTGCCTGAAGTACCCAAGGAGATATTGCATTTACCATCTCCAACTGTACCTGTGCCAACTGCTGCTGCCGCATTGTCTCCAGCTCCTGCAATAACCTTGACCTGAGTACTTAATCCCAGCTCTGCTGCAATTTCAGGAAGGAGTGTACCAACCACCTCATAACTCTCATAGAGCTTTGGAAGCTGAGACTCAGTAATTCCACAGATTTCTAACATCTCCTGGGACCATCGGCGATTCTGCACATCAAGAAGCAACATACCAGAAGCATCGGAATAATCTGTGCAGAAGCTTCCTGATAATCTATATGCCAGATAATCCTTTGGCAACATAATCTTGGCAATTCGCTTGAAATTATCAGGTTCATTTTCCCTCATCCACAGAATCTTCGGTGCTGTAAATCCGGCAAATGCAATATTGGCTGTGTACTGAGATAACTTGTCTGTTCCTATAACATTATTAAGATAATCCACTTCCTTCACAGTTCTATTATCATTCCACAAAATTGCAGGGCGAATAACATTGTCCTCAGAATCCAGTGCAACCAGGCCGTGCATCTGTCCTCCAAAACTAATTCCTGCCACCTGAGATTTATCACATTCAGACAGAAGCTCCTTCAAGCCGTCCATGGACTGACTAAACCAGTCATATGGATTCTGCTGTGACCAGCCCGGATGTGGAAATTCCAAGTCATATTCTCTGGATGTAATCTTACAAATCTGTCCCTTCTCATCCATCAGCAGAAGCTTCACAGATGAAGTACCTAAATCTATTCCGATATAAAGCATAATTTCTCCTTCTAAAACATTGACGCATCCAATAGAATGCACATAGATGGTGCACTTACAGATGCGTCAATATTTTCCATAACTTATTATAGTTTACTTAAATGGGTTCTCTGTTGGATATCTGTCTCCGGCTGGATGGTTATATCCAATTTCCTCAACAGGAACTCCAATGTATTTAAATACCTCATATAAAGCCTTGCCATAATTACCAAATGCAACTGCGCCGTGATGTGGGAAGTTCTTCTCAATCAATACATGACGGTAGAATCTGCCCATCTCATTTATGGCAAATATTCCAATTGAACCAAATGATCTGGTTGCTACTGGAAGCACCTCTCCCTCTGCAATATATGCACGAAGCTTGGCATCTGATGTAGACTGAAGTCTAAAGAATGTAATCTTGCCAGGAGCAATATCGCCCTCAAGTGTTCCATTAGTAACTTCAATCGGAAGACTTCTAGCCATAATCTTCTGGTACTTCATTTCGCAGAAAGACAATTTATTAGAAGGAGTATTACCACAATGGAATCCCATAAATGTATCCTGCAATGTGTAATTATACTTACCTTCAATATCTTCCTTGTACAAATCCTTTGGTACAGTATTGTTGATATCAAGAAGTGTAACTGCATCCTGTGAAATAACTGAACCAATGAACTCGCTTAAGCATCCATAGATATCAACCTCACATGACACAGGAATTCCTCTCTTGGTCAATCTGGAATTAACATAACAAGGGACAAATCCAAACTGTGTCTGGAATGCAGGCCAACACTTGCCGGCAATTGCCACATACTCTCTATAGCCCTTATGTTCCTCGATCCAATCTAATAATGTAAGCTCATACTGAGCAAGTTTCTCAAGAATTTCAGGTTTCTTGTTACCTGCACCAAGCTCTTCTTCCATATCTGCTACAACTTCTGGAATTCTAGAATCTCCTGCATGCTTGTTAAATGCTTCAAACAAATCAAGCTCTGAGTTCTCCTCAATTTCTACACCCAGCTGATACAACTGGTAAATAGGTGCATTACATGCAAGGAAATTAAGAGGTCTAGGTCCAAAGCTAATAATCTTGAGATTATTCAATGCAATAACAGCTCTTGCAATTGGAGCGAACTCTGCAATCATATCTGCACAGTCATCAGCATCTCCAACTGGATACTCTGGAATGTATGCCTTGATTCCACGAAGCTTCAGGTTATAGCTGGCATTTAACATACCGCAATATGCATCTCCTCTGTTATCCTGGAGATATTCTCCACTCTCCTCTGCTGCTGCCACAAACATCTTTGGTCCATCAAAATGCTTAGCAAGAAGTGTCTCTGATATTTCAGGTCCGAAGTTTCCAAGATATACAACCAGGGAATTACATCCCGCTTTCTTGATATCCTCTAAAGCCTGTACCATGTGAATCTCGCTCTCCACAATACAGATTGGACACTCATACACATCCAAATCAGGATGTCTCTCCTTCAAAGCCTTCATTAAATTCTGTCTTCTGTTTACTGACAGACTCTCTGGAAAGCAATCACGACTGACTGCTACAATTCCAATTTTTTCTGCTGGTCTATTCATATTATATATCCTCCCATACAATTAATATCTCTTTATCCCCATAGTAACAAATCATACAGGCATCATGTCACATTTTTATTGACCGTTATTTTGCTTTTTTTTGATTTTTTAAATATTCACTCGGCAAAATGCCATATCTCTTTTCAAATACCTTGGCCATAGCCCTGGAATCTGCAAATCCCACAGCACTGGCCACCTCACTGATTGACATGTCACCCTTCTCCAACAATTTTTCTGCGTGATCCAGCCTGATTTCAGAAATATATGATTTATATTTCACCCCTGCATACTTCTGAAACATACGGGATAAATGTTCTGTAGAATATCCGAATTCCGATGAAAGAGTACTGAGAGAAATATCCTCTGCATAATGCTTCTTGATATAATCTGTCACCGGTGACAATCTAAGCATAGCCTTGACCGATTTAAAAAGAGCTTCATCGGATTCCGTCTTGCGATAATTACGCACAATGATATACATCAATTCATAGCAGCATTGAAGCATCTTGTAATCATATCCAATTTCAGTGTCATGTGATAACTCATACAACTTCTTCATATAAGCCAGCACTTCATTATGAACTGCTTTCTGATCAGCCTCAGATAGTTTGGATATTCCATCCCCTTCAGATTTATTGAAATCAATAAATCTGTCTGCTGTGAGATAGTTCTTAAATTCATTAATAGGAATCTGAAGATACAATGCAAAATTAGCCTTCTCCGCCTTAATTGAATGAATCTCATTGGTATTAATGAATATAAAATCATTTTCCGTAACACGCTCACGCCTGTCACCAATGACAAAGTCCAAATATCCTGAGTATACTGCAAAAATTTCAATGGAATTATGCCAGTGTGGCTTTCTTATATAATTGCCATCTCTACCTTCAAATCTATCTATTTTACAGGGCATACCCTCTCTTGTAATTACAACTTCATGCTCATAATTCATCTAGTATTTCTCCCAAATATATCCGCTCTCTCCCAATGTGTTCACAGAATTACTGATTCAACTGCGATGTACAGTTAGGACAACGAGTTGCTCCAATATGAATCATAGTTTTGCAATATGGACATTCCTTCTCTGTTGGAGCAGCTTCCTCCTCTTCCTTACCAAATCTGCGAGTCATTCTATCATTTGCTCTATTAATTCCTCTTACAATAATAAATATTACAAGAGCTGTAATAAGGAAATTAATAATTGCAGTAATGAAATTACCATATGACAAAACCGGCGCATTGGCACCACTTCCAAGGGTTACTGTCAGATACGAGAAATCTGTTCCTCCGATAAGACCAATAATTGGTGATAGAATATCCTCATTTAAGGATGTAACAATTGCAGTAAATGCGCCACCTACAATGACACCAACTGCCATGTCCATTACATTTCCTCTCAAGATAAACTTCTTAAATTCTGAAATAAACCCATTCTCCTTCTTACTCATTTTCATCATCCTCCTTGTATTTGTTAATATCGTATCGCCACTTAAAACTAAGCAGTAATATTTATAATTAGTTGTGCTATGAAATTATAGCTCGTGTTTACTCTTCTTTCGTTTTACCTCATCCATATATGCTGCTGTTATAATACCTGTTGGCAGAGCTATAATTGCCACTCCCACCAGAGATGATACAACAGATACAAACTGTCCCATATGAGTTGTCGGTACCAGATCGCCATATCCTACAGTTGTAATAGAAATTGCTGCCCAATAAATTGCATCCCAAAAGGTTTCAAACAACCCCGGCTCAATCTGAAACATTATCAATGCACAGGCAATGATATATATCAGTACCAACATCAAAACTGCTACAATCTGATCTTTAACTTTTCTAAACATATTCTCCAAGACAATTATGGTCTTAGAATAACGAATAAGCTTAAGCAGTCTAAATGCTCTAAGCAATCTAAACATTCTAAAGAGAGCAAATGCATTGGAACTCGGAAATATCAGGCACATAATTGGAACCACTGACAATAAATCAATAATAGCCAGCGGGCTGACTACATATGCCAAATATGATTTGTAGCTCTTGACACCCATCTTGTAATCCGCAGTCCATATACGCAATATATAATCCAACAGAAAAATTAAAGCAGTAGTTGCATCAATAGCTCTGGTATAAGGATTCTCCATTTTCAGGGCAAGTGGTATAAGACCGACTATAACGCCTACCAACATCATGAGATCATAGGCTTTACTGGTTTGATCTCCATCATGCGAAGCCTCGATTATCTCATAAACTCTTCTCTTAATATACTCTGGTTTTACTGCCTTCTCTCCCATAACATCAGTCTCCTCATTTCTGTAATATCACAATTAGTATCAAATCATCCCGGCTAAAAAGCGATGGCCAAAGCCCCCAGAATTATCAAATAAATGCTAATGCCCATACATAGCACTATAACTACTTTTCCAACTACATTATGTTTTTCAATAAAACCAGTATCACCAATCAATACTTCTTCATTCTTATTCTTCATATCTCATCTCCTACAGTTTTTACATCAATCAGATTTTTGTAACTACTTATTTCAATATAACAATAAAATATCAAAAAATCTACATATTTAATTTCTTTTATAAAACAAAATAATCCCGGCAAGGTGTGATAATAAAATGTGCTTTGTAGCATAAACCACCTCTCTTGCCGAGATTACATTATTAGTTTCTATTATTTCTTTATAAACGCTCTGGATAATCTATCCAGAATAATCTCATTAAATCTTGAATCTATCCAAGTTAGTATTAATTACATCAACTGCATCCGCAACTGAATTTGCTGCATCTGAAACCATATCACTTGACTGAGCAACACCACGAGCTGCCTCTGTTACAAGTTCAACCTGTGACGAAATCTCCTGTGTAGATGCTGACTGCTCCTCAGATACTGCTGCCATGTTTGTAGCAACATCGTTTACAGTCTGCATACGGTCTGCAATCTTGTTCAATGTATCTGAAGCCTCTGACAATTCAGCAGTAATCTGTTGGAATGTAGCAGCTGCAGAATTAACATATTCTGCATTGTTGTTAATAAGTTCTGTGTTAGTATTTGATTTTTCAGAAAGCATCTTAACACGACTTGACATTTCTGTAATAATTGCTGCAATTTCACTTGTAGCTTCTGCAGAATTATTTGCCAAATTACCAATCTCAGAAGCAACTACTGCGAATCCTCTACCAGCTTCACCAGCACGAGCCGCTTCAATAGAGGCATTCAACGAAAGCAGGTTTGTCTGAGTTGAAATAGCAGTAATCATATCAACGATTTCATTAATCTTCTGAGCTGCATCATCAACTGCATTTACAGCCTCTGCCATATCTGCCATAGATGAAACCACATCTGACATTCCATCAGCTACAGTCATCATATCCTTCTGTCCGATTTCAGCCTTCTCAACAAGAGTTGCCATAGAAGCCTCGATCTGTCTCTCACCTTCATTTACTTCCTCAATTGTCTGAGCAAGAGTTGTAGCACTCTCTGCAACTTCACTTACAGCATCAGCCATATTGGAAATAGTTCCACGAACCTGCTCCATAGATGATGACTGCTCTGCTGCAGCATCTTCCAAATGTCCTGCTGTATCCTGTGAGTTATGAGCATCTCCACGAAGTCTCTGAGATGCATTCTTGATATCTCCAAAGGAATCTCTCATGCCACTGATGAAATCACCCATCGCAGAATTCATATAAGCAATCTCATCATTACCTTTAGATTTTACTTCAACTGTAAAGTCACCGCTTGCAATCTTTTCAATATTATCAGTAAGTTCATTTACTGGCTTCTTAATCATCTTGTTCAAGACTCGAATCATAATAAGAACAACAACAGCTACAGCTGCCAATGTGAAGATAACAAGTGTAACAATAAGGTTATTTACAGCAGACAATACCTCTGCCTTCTTAGCATAAATTACTACCTTCCAGTTAGTTCCATCGATTGTTGAACTTGTCATATAATATGTTGATCCAGCCTTAACCTCCTCCACTGTTCCATCTTCCTTCTGTAGAACTGTTGCAACACCATTAAGGAATGCATCATCTCCAACCTCTTCAATCTTCTTGCCACAGATACTTGTATCTTCATAAGACAGAATCAATCCATCTTCTGTTACCATCATAGCTTTACCAGTATCATAAATCTGTACTTCATTCAATTTTTCCTGAACTGAACCCATCATTAAGTCTGCAACGAAAGCACCTTCACGGCCATCTTTTAATGTTACATGCCTCTGGACTGTAGCACACAAATCTCCTGTGGCTGAATCAAAGTATGGCACATCATAGTAGTAGAAATATTTATCTGTATATCCCATAGCCTCTTTGTACCAAGCTTTCTCTTCAGCCACAAATCCAGCCTCAATAGATGGATCTGCCGGATAGATAAATGTTCCATCATTTAAAGCAATATAAGCACCAGTTGGAATCATTGAATATCTGCCAATTGTTCCCTCCAGATAAGTTCTCAAGTTAGCATTGTCAGAGAAATCCATCTGTTCAACTGTATCTGCAACACCATTTAAATAGTAGAAAGTTGCATTAAGTTCACGGTTTACCATTCCGGCATCAGTAGATACCTCTGTCTTCAAAGATTTGTTAATCAAATCCTTTACCATTCCATAACCAAAGCCAATTACGATTAATTCAGCTGCAATCATACTAATAACAAGCATAATAGCTGAAATCATAGAAAGCTTTTTGCTAATAGATTTCACATTTCTTGTCTGTTTTTTCTTAGCCATATTAAATCTCCTCTCATGTCATCTCTAAAATCTCATAAAATTAGTTTCTAGCAACAGAGTATTATAGTCCACTGCTTCTATTATTTCAAGAGTCAGTATTCCATTCTCTTCTTTAAAGATAACATTTTCATATTATCTTATACAAGCTTTTTTTTCAGACATTACTTTTACTGACAAATAAAATTCCGGCTACGGATTAAGTTTATCCGCGCCGGAATTTAATGGATTCATATATTATTTTGTTATAAGAGTGTATTATTTAATTGCTGCAAAGCCATTTTCCAAGTCAGCAATAATATCATCAATATGCTCTGTACCGATTGATAATCTGATTGTGCTTGACTTGATATTAAGATCCAGAAGTTCTTCCTCACTAAGCTGAGAGTGTGTTGTTGATGCCGGATGAATAACCAGACTCTTCACATCTGCAACATTTGCAAGAAGAGAGAAAATCTTCAAATTATCAATAAACTTCCAGGCTTCTTCCTGTCCGCCTTTTATATCAAATGTAAATATTGACCCACCACCATTTGGGAAATACTTCTTATATACCTCATGGTCAGGATGCTCAGGCAGAGAAGGATGATTAACCTTCTCAACCAATGGATGATTGCTTAAGTATTCTACAACCTTCTTGGTATTTTCCACATGACGATCCAATCTGAGAGACAATGTCTCAACACCCTGTAATAATAAGAATGCATTGAATGGAGAAATTGAAGCTCCTGTATCGCGAAGCAATATTGTGCGAATGTATGTAACAAAAGCTACTCCGCCAAGTGCATCATAGAATGATAATCCATGATAACTTGGATTTGGCTCTGTAATATTTGGATATTTTCCAGCAGCCTTGTAGTCAAACTTACCGCCGTCTACAATAATTCCACCAAGAGTTGTTCCGTGTCCACCAATAAACTTTGTAGCTGAATGAACTACGATATCCGCACCATGCTCAAGTGGTCTAATAAGATAAGGTGTACCAAATGTATTATCTACTACAACCGGGATCTGATGCTTGTGTGCAATCTCTGCAATTGCATCAATATCAGGAATATCACTGTTTGGATTTCCAAGAGTCTCAAGATATACTGCTCTAGTATTTTCCTTAATGGCACCTTCCACTTCAACCAAATTATGTGCATCTACGAATGTTGTCTCAATGCCATACTGTGGAAGTGTATTTTCAAGAAGATTATAACTTCCTCCATAGATAGTCTTCTGGGCTACAATATGTCCACCATTTGCTGCCAAAGCCTGTATTGTATATGAAATTGCTGCTGCACCGGAAGCTACTGCAAGTGCTGCTGTACCTCCTTCAAGTGCTGCAATTCTCTTCTCCAACACATCCTGTGTAGAATTGGTAAGTCTACCATATACATTTCCTGCATCAGATAAATTAAATCTGGCTGCTGCATGTTCACTGTTGTGGAACACATATGATGTTGTCTGGTAAATTGGAACTGCTCTTGCATCTGTTGTCGGATCAGCTTCCTCCTGTCCTACATGTAATTGTAATGTTTCAAATCTATAATCGCTCATATTCTTAAATCTCCTTTTCTTTTATTATTGTTCTGGTAATTCATACCCTTTTGATTTATAAGCTTATGGTCTACTTCATTAACAGATAAGCTAAATTACTTCTATGCTTCTTGTTCATCAGCGCTGTGTTATTTGATGAAAAAATAATATCATTACTTACAATTCTTGAAAATTCAATTGATTTTATCATCTGCGATAAGCAACATTTATCACACCTTTTCACGCTCTGCATTTCATATAATTATCAGACATAATAATAAAATCCATATAAAAAACCTCTTCTCCGGTTCTATCCAGAAAAGAGGTTTATATTACAACTTATAATATCAATTTATTTAATTATAATTCCTTGTATTTTAATAGTTCTTCAACATAGGCTTCTCCGTATGTTGAAAGTGTATTTTCTTTTCGTTTTATATAGCCAATGGTCAATGGATCTTTCTCCTTAAGTTTAATTCCAATCATACCTTTTAAGATTACATCATCTCCAGACAGCATACCGCTTCCAATAGAATATCCATGAAGCTTGGCTATTATCTCCATTGATGTCGCTCGATCATCTGATTTAATCATCTTCTGAAAATCATAATCAGACATAGCTTCTTCCGTAAGATAGAAATTGCTGTCATCACTTTGATCAAAAAGTACACAAGGATAATCCTGCAATTCCTCAAGAGATATTTCTTCTCTGTCAGCGAACTCATGGCCTTCCCACACATAAACATAGGCTTCGCGCTTCATAAGCGGTACAAATTCAAGATGGTATTCTCGAATAATTTTCTTCAGCACATCCTCATTTGCCACGGAAAAAGATATAACGCCAACTTCACTCTTCATGGTTTTCACATCTTCAAGAACATCCCTTGTCTTGGTTTCATGAATTGAGAAAACATATTTATCCAAATCAAATCTGCTTACCACTTCAGTAAAAGCATTTATGGAAAATGTATAATGCTGAGTGGATACTGAGAAATGCTCCTTATCACTATCCTTTGCCAGATATCTGTTTTCAAGAATCTCGTACTGACCAACAGCTTTTTTGGCATAGCTCACAAATTCTCTTCCTTCTTCTGTCAGAGATATTCCTTTGTTGGTTCTTTCAAATATCATTATTCCAAGCTCATTCTCCAGCTCAGCAATACTTGCTGATAGAGCAGGCTGTGACACATATAATTTCGTTGCCGCCTCTCTCATTGATGGAGAATTTGCTACTGCAAGTACATATTTAATCTGATTGATATTCATTGTCTTTTCCTCAAAATGATTAGCGTGCTCGAGATTGTATTATTAATGTAAATATGAAATTTATATCTCTTCTACATAATTTACATACTCGAGATTATTAAGTTCTTCTAACAATCCAGTATGAGAATGCTTCTCTCCAAAATCCACTTCAATCATAAGAGCTGCATCGGAACTTGATAAAGTCTTGTCCTTAGTCTTGTTCATACTTGTAATACTATATCCCAGTTGAGATAGCTTCTTCTTGATTTTCTTGACTCCAACAGTCTCCTCAACTTCCACATATAAGCTGACATATCGGCTGTTCTCCTCAACCTTCTGAGAAAGTTTCATGAGGATAAGATTTGCAACCATAACCAATAAGAAGCAAGATATTCCCACAGACATATAACCTGCTCCAAAAGCCATTCCCATACAAGATGCAACCCAAAGTGAAGCTGCTGTTGTAAGACCTTTAATCTGATTTCGACCAGTTACAATAATGGTACCTGCGCCAAGAAAACCTATACCACTTACAACACCTGCTGGAATTCTACTTACATCTGCGCTCATACCATCTAATCCAGCCAGGTATAAGTTCAAAACCGTTGCCACTGCAGAGCCCAAACTTACAAGAGCAAAAGTACGGATTCCGGCGCTATGGCGTCTCACCACACGCTCCCATCCAATTAAGCTTCCACATACTGTAGCAAAAATCAATCGGATGATAACTGCTATATCATCCATCCCCTGCAAATAATCAAAAACTGTTCCCATTTCCCCCTCCTGCATGTTCAAGTTTTTATTATAAATTAGGAAACATTATAAAATACTTTTGGCTCAATTACCACCATTCATTTAATCTTCCAACAGTTCTCCACTTGCTTCTCTGCGCTTCTTCAATTCAGCTGTAACTGTTTGCTTTAATGAATTAGGATATTTTATAAATAATAATGGAATGATATATAATGCAGCTCCAATTGCAGGTCCTAACATAAATAAT
>JAEEGF010310195.1_pt1 | contig 19318 bp, 22 predicted proteins | sample 9134171 | NCBI WGS metagenome assembly JAEEGF01 (sample SAMN16246542, study PRJNA631951) | gut metagenome | biome: gut microbiome; feature: rumen; material: AP-attached | host: Bos | place: Iran: Karaj | collected 2018-10
TTGTTTTCTTTCGGTGCAAACTGTTAACTTCTGCGGTCACATAGCCCGCTATGCTCCCTTATCAGCTAACATTTTGCCCTCGAAACAAATTCAAAAATCTGACAGTGGGAATTATTAGAACCCACCTTTAGTGTCTTTACCTTCTTGAGTTTAAATAATCCTGAAGTATTATGGTTGCCGATATTCGGTCAACGATGGCCTTATCACGACGAGTCTTCTTGTTCAAACCGGCATCTATCATAGTACGATGGGCCAATACAGAAGTAAATCTCTCGTCATAGCCTTGTATCGGTATTTCGGGGTGTGCCTTACGCCATTGAGCCTCAAACTGTAATACACGCTGCAAGTTTTCCGATGGTTCGCCATTAGGTTGCCTCGGTTCTCCAATAATAACCCGCTCTACATCTTCACGACTTACATAATCTGTCAAGAAAGCCATGAGCGACTTCGTCTCTATAGTGTCAAGCGCACCAGGCACTATCTGCAACACATCTGTCACAGCAAGCCCGGTGCGCTTTTTCCCATAGTCTATTGCTAATATTCTCGCCAATGTTTATGTATTTTTCTTGAAGCTACAATCACTTCGCCATAATCCAAGCGCCAGAATACTGAGACTTAAGAGCATTCTTGTCTTTCTCTGCGCTTTCCCTTACGTCATATGTAGAAGCTATAACGCGATACATCTTACCGTCATATATAACCTGCGCACCAGAATATCCGGCATTCTTCAATGTATTCTGGAGTCCTTCTGCATTAGCACGCACACCAAACGCACCTACCACCACAGAGAAAGCCTTCAGTCCATTGTTTGAATTACTAGATGTCGTGGCAACCTGTTGCACTGGCGCAGTAGTGGTTACCACCTGATTCTGAGTAGGAGCCTCCAACTGGGTCACAGAAGGAGCCGGCTGCTGTTGCTGAACTGGTTGCTGATACTGCTGTGGTTGCTGAACCGGCTGCTGATATTGCTGCTGTGGCTGCTGATATTGTACAGGATTCTGCTGTACATATTGCTGTTGTCCGTATGGTTGCTGCGTATAGGCACCCTGCTGCTGTTGCTGCGCCTGTTCCTGGGCCTTTGCCTTTTCATAGGCTTTACGGTAAGCACTTTCTTTTGATGCTCCACAAGAGGCGAATGTTAGTGCCATGCAAAAAGCTGCACAAACGATAGAGTATTTCTTCATTTTTTATAGATTTATTAAAAAAACAGTTACTTTATAATAATTTATGCCACAAAGGTAATAAAAAAAAGAGAGAATTTTAGGCTTTTCGCCTTTTTTAACACATTTTGTTGCTCTATTCAACGATTTTTTTACTACATTTGCAATTAATTACATAATAAACGTATTACATTAACCATTAAAACGACTATTAGTATGAAAGCATTTGGTTATATCGCCGCAATAGTCGGCGGTGCAGTAGCGGGAGCAACAGCTGCACTTCTCCTTGCACCAGAAAAAGGTGAGGACACACGCGCAAAGCTTCAGGACTCAGTAAAAGATTTCTGTGACAAGCATGATTTCCCAAACATAAAGCAGAAGGTTAAGGATTTTTGTGACAAGCACAATATCAACCTTACCAGCAAAGAGGCAGAAGAGCTTGCCGACGAGCTTATCGAGGGATAATAATTCAACATTTTATTAAAAAAGATAGATAAGATTCATGTTTTCGAACGACAAGAACATTGAACATATTGCGGATTTCGTAGAAGAAGCGAAACAGTGGTTGACAATACGAAAAGAGTACACTAAAATAGATATTATAGATAAGGTTGTGCAAATCTGCACGGCATTAATACTCTTTATTGTATTATTCATTCTTGTCATCATGACTCTTATCTATCTTTCATTCGCAGCCGCATATGCGTTAGAACCTATCACGGGGTCTCTCCCTATAGGCTTTCTTATAGTCAGTGCCTTCTATCTGCTTTTGTTGCTTTTAATTTACTGTAAACGACACAAATGGATAGAGCGCCCACTGGTACGTTTTCTTGTAAACATCTTACTGAGTGACAATACACATACAGAAGAATAACCGCCCGTTGTATTATGAACAAAAACATATCCTTACAAGAAGAAAACTTGACGATAGACTCCCTTGAGACTTTAAGAATAAGGCAAGCTGAAATCAAGAAGCAACTTAACAAAAGCGAAGATCGATTGGCAGGAATATGGAATGACTTGTTTCACTCAGAACCAACGAAAGCCGTTGCATCGCCCACTCAACGCGCGATATCATTCCTGACTAATTCTGCAGGAATAATAGACGGAGCCTTGCTTGGCTGGAAGCTATATCGTAAATTCGGTGGCAAAAAGAAAAGCATCTCCAAGAAAAAGAAGTAAATATAGTAACAAATAACATATAGGATGGCAGTGCTCCGGTTCTATCGCTGGTATTTTTATACGAGAGGAAAGTCCGGGCAGCACAGAGCACTCCACTTGCGAAACTACAAGCTATTGGTGACAGTAGGTCTAAGGCAGAAGAAAACAACCGCCTCACAAGACTACTTGATGAGGTAAGGGTGAGAAGGTGGTGTAAGAGACCACCAGCCGGTGGGTGATCACCGGGCTGTGTCTGCTGGAGGCTGTAAGTTCAAGTAAACCATCGTCATGATAGGGTTGCTCGCCCGATAGGCATAGCCTTACGATGGAGGGTAGAACGCTGAAACCTCAAGGTGACTTGAGGGTTAGATAAATGATGGAACACCTGTTTTATCGAGAGACATAACAGGCTACAGAACCCGGCTTATAGGAGCACTGCTCTCCTTTTTTATAAATGGAAATAAAGAAAATCTATGCGTCAATAATTATTTTCTGTAATGCACTGTGGCAAGACATCAACCAAAAGCGCATAATAGGAGCTGCAAGTAACCTGACATATTCTACGTTACTTGCTTTTGTGCCTATTTTGGCAGTCGTATTTGCCATCGCACGAGGTTTCGGCTATTCTATTTACATTGAAGATTGGTTCAAGACTTCACTATCGTCGCAACCTGAGGCTGCAGAAACAATCATAGGTTTTGTAAATTCATATCTCATACACACACAGAAAGGAGTATTCCTTGGCATTGGTCTGTTATTCATGCTATGGACTACATTGATGCTGATCTCCAACATTGAAAGCACCTTTAATGATATTTGGCAGGTAAAAAGGCAACGAAGCATATTCAGGACCATAACCGACTATGTTGCGTTACTATTCCTTATTCCTATTGTCATTGTCATCAGTTCTGGCTTATCTCTCCTTGTTGCCGCCCTGAATCATCAATTCAAGGACATCATAGTACTTGGTCCTATAATGTCCCTATCCATCAAACTATCGCCATACATACTACTTTCCATAGCATTCACCTCGCTGTATGTATTCATGCCAAACACTAAAGTAAAGCTGAAATCCGCAATCTTTCCTGGAATACTTGCCGGCATGTCTATGCAGCTTTTCCAATCCATATATATTAATTCTCAGATATGGATATCCAACTACAATGCTATATACGGTTCATTCGCCATAATACCCTTCTTCCTATTATGGCTACAGGCTTCATGGATTATCTGCCTAATTGGTGCAGAACTTGCTTATTCACGCCAAAACTCCGAATATTTTCTTAGTAGCATTCCGCAAGAAATAAGTTTCAATTCAAGAATAGACATATCATGGCGTATCATAAATTTAATAGCCTGCAGATTCAATGAAGGCAAAGAAGCCATTACTATAGAGGAGATTAAGAAGGAAATGAACATCCCCATGAGAATAGCCAACGATATTCTCTATGATTTGCAGAGGACGCACATACTTGCAGAAATCGTACACGATGAAAAAGGTGACATCGCAAAGTATCTTCCGGCAGAATCACTTGAAAACATAACGAAAGATGAACTGACGTCGCGCCTTGCAAATCTCGGTGCACACATATAAAAGACGATCAAAAAATTGATAAAATACAAATCTAATGGATATAATAAACAAATATTTCAACACACTGACAGAAAAACAAAAACAACAGTTTGCCATGCTTGATGAACTGTACCACGACTGGAACAGCAAAATCAACGTTATATCGCGTAAAGACATTGACAACCTTTACGAGCACCATGTTTTACACTCTCTCGGCATAGCAAAAGCCTTAAGATTTAAGGAAGGCACCAAAATACTCGATTTCGGTTGCGGAGGTGGTTTCCCCGGCATACCACTTGCTATATTATTTCCTGAATGCCAGTTTAAGCTTATCGATGGCACTGCAAAGAAAATACGCGTGTGCAACGAGGTTAGCAATGCTATCGGACTGAAGAACGTAGTTGCAGAGCAACGACGCGGTGAAGAGGAGAAGGGACTGTATGATTTCATCGTCTCAAGAGCCGTCATGCCCCTACCCGACCTCGTAAAGATAGTACGCAAGAACGTATCAAAGAAACAGAAGAACGCAATGCCGAATGGTATATTCTGCCTTAAAGGTGGTGACCTTCAAGAAGAAATCAAACCATTTAGGCACATCGCAGAAAGTACCGAGCTATCCACTTGGTTTAAAGAGGAGTGGTTTAAGGGTAAAAACGTGATTTATCTTCCTTGCTAAAAATAAAACAAATAAGAAACGATGCTTAATATAAAAACCATACAGTGCAACATGTTAGCAGAAAACTGCTATATTGTCAGCGACGAAACCAATGAGTGCATGATCGTTGATTGCGGTGCATACGGTGATGTTGAACAATCATACATTGCTACATACATAGCAGAAAACAATCTTAAACCAACACTCTATATACTCACTCATGGTCACTTTGATCATATAATGGGTTCCAAGTGGGTATACGAGACATATAACCTCAATCCGGTAATCTGTGGCTACGATGCCGACAAATACAATAATTTTCGTAAAGACACCGAGGATTTCGGATTTTCCGTAAACTATGATTTACCTGCTATCGGACGTTGCGTCAATGACGGCGACACCGTTTCTTTTGGCAACCATACATTCAAAGTCATCCACACTCCTGGACACAGTCCTGGGTGCGTAGTATTCTATTGCGAAGAGGAGGCCGTTGCTTTCACTGGCGACACTTTATTCCGCAGCAGCATCGGCAGAACAGATCTGCCAGGTGGAAGTATGTTCCAAATCATACAGTCTCTACGTTCTCTCACTCAACTTCCTGACGACACGAAGGTATATCCCGGACATGGCATGGATACTACTATAGGACAGGAACTGGCAAGCAACCCTTACCTTGATAGATAACCCTAACGACAAACATACGAATAATTGGCACAAGCTGAACGTATAATAATGGGCATTGACCCTGGTACCAATGTCATGGGCTATGGAATAATCCGTGGCATCGGACAAAAAGCCGAAATGATAGCCATGGGAGTCATTGACATGCGCAAAGAGTCTGACCCCTATCTTCGTCTCGGCCACATACATGAACGTGTTACCGGTATCATAGATGAGTATTTACCAGACGAGATAGCCATTGAGGCACCATTCTTTGGTAAGAATGTACAGTCTATGCTTAAGCTCGGCCGTGCACAAGGCGTAGCAATAGCAGCTGCAATTCAGCATAGCGTTCCCGTACACGAATATGCTCCAATGAAGATTAAAATGGCAATAACGGGTAAAGGCAGTGCATCTAAGGAACAAGTTGCCGGGATGCTTCAACGCATATTGAAACTCAGCAATGATGACATGCCCAAATTCATGGACGCTACCGATGCCTTAGGTGCTGCATACTGCCACTTCATTCAATTAAACGCTCCTGTGAATGCAAAGAAATACTCCTCATGGAAAGACTTTGCACAGAAAAACAAATCAAGGATAAAGTAATACGAGTTCCGCATGTCAAGGAAAAACCTCTACTCCTTCGACCTACAGGACAATAGAGAACTTGCGAAAGTTGATATATTAATAAAAACACAATAAAACAATACACAAAGTGATTATCTCAGTACATAATGGCGTTACACGTATGCCCGAGTGGCGTATGGCGCAACCTGTTGATTTTGAACTTGACGTAAATGAACACATTGCCATCGTAGGACCGAATGCCAGTGGCAAGACAATGTTAGTTGATATAATAACGGGTGCCCACCCCCTGCTTATGCAAAGCGTAAAATACGACTTTGCCGATGGCTGTACGGAGGATCGCCCCTCAAACCGTATATCTGACAACATCAAATATATAACATTCAGAGATACATATGGTGGAGACAATGACAGGACCTACTATCTTCAACAGAGATGGAACCAGACAGAAATCGACGCCTCCACTCCTACTGTAGGAAAGATACTTGAAGAGGCATACCTTCGTACAGGAGAAGACACCGAGGAACGACGTAAATTCCGCGACCACCTCTATGATATGTTCTCCCTAAAATACCTACTTGACAAATACATCATATTGCTATCTTCGGGCGAACTCCGTAAATTCATACTTTGCAGGACACTGATGGCTAATCCTCGTGTCTTGATCATGGACAATCCTTTTATCGGACTTGACAAAGAGACTCGTCAACAACTTAGGGAGGTGCTTGAAACTATCTCTAAAGAACGTTCACTGCAGATTATACTTATACTTGCTAAAGATGAAGACATACCAAAGTTCATCACACACGTGGTGCCTGTCAGAGACAAAGTCGCATTACCTAAGACTACACGCAAGGAATATTTCGACACTCTGCAAGAAACCGACCATCATGAGCTCAGCAACGAAATAAAGCAAGAAATAATCAACCTCCCATATAACAACAAAGAGTACAATGCCAACGAGGTTATAAAAATGAACAAGGTTTGCATCCGATATGGAGCACGTACTATTCTGAAAGACCTCGACTGGACTGTACACAATGGTGAGAAATGGGCGCTGTCAGGACAGAATGGTGCAGGCAAGTCTACCTTGCTCAGTTTGGTATGCGCAGACAATCCACAGAGCTATGCATGTGACATCGTACTTTTTGACCAGCAGCGCGGTCATGGCGAAAGTATCTGGGACATCAAGAAGCATATCGGCTATGTTTCACCTGAAATGCACAGAGCATACAACCGCGACATGCCTGCCATACGTATCGTTGCTTCTGGTTTGCAGGATTCCGTCGGACTATATGTGAAGCCTTCTGAGAAGGACTATGATGTATGCAGAATGTGGATGCGTTTCTTCGGCATTGAGGATTTGGCAGAGCGCACATTCCTGAAGCTATCCAGTGGTGAGCAACGTATGGTCTTATTGGCTCGCGCCTTTGTCAAAGACCCAGAGCTGCTGATTCTCGACGAACCTCTTCACGGACTTGATGCTAAACGAGGTACTTTGGTGAAAGACATCATTGATGCTTTCTGCCAACGCAAGAACAAGACGCTGATAATGGTTACACACTATAAGGAGAACCTACCTCAATGTATCACTGACAGCATCTACCTTACCCGAAATGTATAATCTCAAAAATACATCCTATGAATATAAAGTTCTTCTTAATCTCATTGGCAGGGATAGTGACAAACAGTTATGCAACAGAATATAACGACACACTTGTCACTGATTCATTGGCTATTGACACCGTCTCTGTTGATTCTGCGGCTATTAACCGCCCGTCATTCACCACTATAATTGAGGTTCCCATAACATCCATAAAGGACCAAAGCCGCTCTGGAACATGTTGGGACTATTCCACCATATCTTTTTTCGAGTCAGAAATACTGAAAAAGACAAAGAAGGTATATGACCTCTCCGAAATGTTTGTCGCCAACAAGAACTATATGGAACGTGCAGTGATGAAAGTCAGACTTCACGGAGACTGTCAGTTCTCGCAAGGTGGTTCTGCACACGATGTTCTGTACACTATAATGAAACACGGAATTTGCCCAGAAGAAGCTATGGCTCTTCCCGGCACCATGTATGGCGATACCCTTAATAATTTCTCTGAGTTCTTTCTTGTCATGACACCCTACGTGCAAGCCCTGTCAACGTCAACCAGCAAACGGCTCACACCTGCATGGAAGAAGGGACTGCAAGGAGTCATTGACGCATATCTTGGCACAACGCCAGAATCTTTCACTTACGAAGGTAAGACATATACCCCGAAGTCATTTGCTGAAAGCCTCGGACTTGACTGGAATGACTATGTCTCCATTACGTCATACACACACCATCCTTTCTATACCGCCTTCCCACTTGAGATACAGGACAACTGGCGCCAAGGTCTCTCATGGAATGTACCAATGGATGACATCGCACGCATCATAGACTATGCACTTGAGAACGGATATACCGTAGCATGGGGTGGCGATGTCAGCGAAGACGGCTTTACACGCGACGGCCTTGCAATACTTGCAGACATACAGAAAGTACAGGACAGCGATGGCTCTGACATGGCTAAATGGCTGAAACTTACTGCTGCGGAAAAGAAAGAGAAATTGCAGAAACTTGGCGTAAACATACCAGAGCTTACGCCATCACAGGAAAAGCGTCAGGAAGAATATGACAATTGGGAGCTTACCGATGACCATGGCATGCACATCTACGGAAAAGCCACCGACCAATATGGCAAGGAATATTACATGGTAAAGAATTCATGGGGAGAACATGGCGATTACAAAGGTATATGGTATATGAGCAAGAACTATATCGTTGCCAAACTCATGGACTTCATGATAAACAAGAATGCCCTGCCAAAAGACATCCGCAAGAAACTTGGTATATAATAACAAAGACATATCACCGAAAAGTTTACAAATCACTTTGTCACGAGAAAGTTTATTTTAGTGACAGAGTGATTTTTTTTGCTCTCGACTTTACGACGCAAAAAAGAAAGAAAAGATGCCGAAAACAAGAGAAAAAATGCCCGAGTTGGTGAAATCTCATCGTCCGGATTGGTCGTTTTTGGCAGTTTTTACCCACTTTTGCTGCGAAATATGCCTACTTTTGCATCACAATATGTGTGCTTTTAGGTTGTAATTCGATAGCTTTCACACTGTAAAAGCTATGCTTTTACAGTGTAATATGATAGCTTTTACAATCAATGAAAAATACCATTACTGATTATCAATCAGTTACACATTTTCTCAAAAATCGCGATTTTGAGAACGATTTCACGTTTGCTGAATTTCATCGCAAGGAAATTCAAGCTGCGGAAATCAAAGTGTAAGGAAAATAATCAAAATAACAACAAAATGTCATCACCCCCAAAACTCCCGAAACTCGTGTAGCGAAGATTTTAGAAACAAATTATACTCGCTCGGCACGCAGTGACGCTTTGCTTGCAAAGAATTTGTTTCTAAAGCCTAAGCGCGATGTTTTTGGGAAACAAATTAGAATAATTAATCATAATTCTTTAATGGGGAAACGATATATTATTTTTTTGAAACGAATTATTTTAATTTAATTTTAATTTTTATAATTAGGGAAACATTATTATTATAATTCGTGACAAAATTAAAAATAATTAGCTTAATTCGTTTCTTCAAAATTATGGTTAATTATGATAATTCGTTTCTTCAAAATCAGAATCAAAGGAATTGTAATTCGTTTCTTCAAAATCAGAATCAAACTAAATGTAATTCGTTTCAGAAGGAGACAAAAAGAGAAATCATTTTCTGTTTTATGTTACATATTTTCTCATATATGTTTGCAAATGTCATGTTTTATTTATAAATTTGCAGATGCAAAAATCGTTCATTGACATCCATGGCACATGCAGTCGAGGCTCGACAGGCAGAGCGACTATAAAAAAGGATTGAACAGACAAGCGAGAAATCGTTATACTATAAATCCCCACGCCACTTCCTTTAATGGACTTGCGAGGGGATACCCTTTCCTCAGGCGCAAGCAGTAAGGTAAACACCGGAACACCCTGAGGAACAACAGACACTCCTGAAAGTTTTATGCCCTGCGGGCAGAAATCTCGGAAAAATCAATATGAGAATCCTTGGAGCCTGTAGGCTCAGAAATAGGGCATAAAGGAAAAAATAAGAGAAACGAATTATCATAATAAGCCGTAATTATGAAATTACGGAAAATTCTTTCAGACGAGCGTCACTGCGTGCCGAGCGCATTCCTAAAGCAAGTGATTTCACAAGGATATTTCTGGCTCACAAGAGCCTAAGATTCTTTAAAAAGATTTTTAAGGATTTCTGCTCCAAAGGAGCATAAAGAACCTACTTTACGGCGAATTTTAGCAAGGTGTGGAATAAATTTAAGAAGTTATGGTAATTAAAAGAACTTTTGCAGTGATTGTTTGCATCTTATTAATGTTCTATGCAGCAGTACAGTGTCAGTGTAATCACCAATCTGATGTCTATACATATTGCTGCAAAAATATTGATTTCACTTTTCGAATTTTAGGAAAAGACACGTGCGATGTGTTGACTTTAGGTGAAGGAGATTCTATTTATTACGCAGCTCCATATAATGGTGGTTATTGTGGTATTGAATTTTTTCTATCCATTGATTCAAATGTCGTATATTTAGGTCCCCATTTTCCAACTATATATAACAAAGTAGAAACGTATTATCAGATAAAAAATATTCCATTGAGTTTAGAAGAGACAGATTCGTATGCTCCATATGAAAATGATAAATATTGGGGGTTCTATGGAGGATGTGATCAAGGAAGATATACTTTTGGCGTAATGCGTGGTAGAAAAGATTATGGAATAATTGAGCCATTGGAATGGAAATAAAGGTTAAGAGTCACGGAAGCATGGAAGGCGTCTATATCAACGGTGCGCCGCAGGGAATCACCTTCCATGAAACGGACGAATACACGCTGTACCCTGCAAGTATAATATCTGTAAATAAGAATCGCTTTACAAAGCATTACTTCATCGGTGACAAGCGTATTGCGTCACGTATCGGTAGTGGTAAGTGGTAGCTTCAACAACGTCTATGGTCAGAACGGCAGCTTCCTTAACGCAGGTCAGCAGGACTATGCGGAGCGCCTAAACCAGATTGAGACTCAGAAATTGGTGAGATATAATAAGAATAGAATAATAAATACAACGATAATTAAAAATGGCAAATTTCCATTCTAAAATACTTATAGCGCAGCTAATCGCTATGTTTTTCCTAACAGGATGTAAGGATGTCATGGATTCTCGTGTTATATCTGAAGGTCTTGCAGAAGTCATCGATGACTATACGACAAGGTACGATAAAGATAGTGTAATCCTACTTAGATTCTATAAAATCGAAGACAGGACATTATTGGATATAGCACATTCTCCTTTCTACTGGAATAAAGAAATGGATGGATACTTCAATTACAAAAACAAGTTGGTGGTATATTATTCATATGTGAAAGATTCACTTGCAGAATCTTTGATTGATTCCACGTTTGCACGTGACAAAACAAGTTTAAAACATTATACATTATTTGCCGATGCAAACTGTATTTATGACGGAAAACCTAATATAGAACATTATTTGGTCAAGTCCAGAGATTGCATTGTCAAAGCCAAAGAGAAAGATGTGAGATTCAAGGAAATGGTGTCAGATACTACTGGCATCAGAAATGAATCTTTTAATAATATGATAAACCAGTACCTCAATAACAATAGTTGTTGTATCACTGCTATACGTTTTGCAACATTTGAGGGTGAAAACTATTTTATCATAAGTGATATTGATATATATACAAGAAAAAACCTGAGTGGATGTCTTAAAAGGAACGGGCGAATAATCACCTTTTATGGTGTAGAAAATCTTATTTGCCCGGATATTTTAGACCAACAGTTGATAAAGGAAAGTCTCCCTTTATTAGATGAATATAAAGAGTTCTCAAATGAAGAAGTACTTTTTAGAACAACTATTGGAGAGATATATAGGTTTTCGCAGAAAGGTACAGTCGAAACTGTGTCTTTGGAAAATTGGTCGGAAGAAAGAAGTGATAGATTGTATGAAAATTTAGAAGGAAGCAGTGCGGATAAAAACAAATAAGATGAAATATATGATTATAGTTATGTCATTACTATTTGTTATGGCATGTACAAACTTGGAGGAGAAAAAAAATGTTGATAGCCAAACCTATAAAGTGTATGCAAAGGATCGCGGAGATCAGAGTTGGATTTTGTATATTCCAATATATATGGATGATACAAAATTCTATTCTAAAAGCAGGACTGAATATAAATTGGATCATGATAAAGATTTGCCAAAACTAAGCAAAATCGTATGTAATGAGTTACAGGCGATTAGAGGTGCTTTACCTTTTCAGGACTATTTCAAACAGTATGCTGGTTATGTAGATAATGGCAGAATTTATGTTTATGTAAATTTATTTTCCTATTATCAGGTAAATAAAGAATGTACACCAGAATTGCCACGAACAATAATCTTTTTGCCAGACGGTGACTATAATTGGGGGTATATGATTATAGATTATAAAGCAGGAAAGGTCGTAAAATATAAATTCAATAAATAGTAAACATAAAGATGTCGTTATCATATACTAATTCTTCCCGATTTAGCGAATTAGAGAAGGATGCCGTAAATAATTCTGAAATTCTTGAATTCGGGACAGAAAAGGAAAATAATAATAAATAGGAGGAAAAATGAAAATACATAATATAATTTTACTGTTACTAATCGTTACGCCGCTTTTGTTTGGTTGCGTGGAAAGGGATCAAAGCTATAAAGATTTTGCAAGTGAGGAGTTGGATTTAGATAAAGAATTTGTAATGTCAAGTTGCAAGATTGTATGCAAAACAAAAAAGGAAACTCCAATATCGTTTGGTGAGAAGAAGACATTCTTCAAGATATCAGATGATATGTTCAAGAAATCTCATAACATTGTTGATAGTCTGTTCGAAAGAGAAAGACGTGTGAATCCTCCTGCAAGACCATATCCTATCGAACACTACTATCTGCAATATGCAGGATACTCGGAAGGAGGTAGGAAATATGTGTATGTAAATCTAAGCACATTTATGAAACAAAGAACGATTCTACCGGGACTTGTTCTTTTGCCTGGTATGGGTAGTTGTGTGTATTTAGATAAAGAAGATGGATATGCAGGTTATATTATCATAGATATAAAAGACGGTAGAGTAGTGAAATATAAGTTTGAAGAAAATATAACAACGCCTATTCCAACTATGATTACTATTGAATAATGCAGGTATTCCTATAACAAATGAAATGACGCGGATTGTCCTGATCATTTTCCATGATTTCCGATCCATCGGAGAATAGAAAAAGCATAAAAGCCAACCACACCATAAAACGGTGCGGCTGGCTTTTTTCTTCTGTGCAGTGTGGAATTTTATAGAACCCACCTACAATTAGAGATTCGTCATAAAGTCGGCAACGACATAGCTGCTGCCACCAACGAAGATAAAATCGTCCTTACCAGCTTGCTGTAGCGCTGCAGAGTAAGCCTCCCACACTGTGCTGTATGCAGCACCGCGTAATCCATGTTGCTCCGCAAGTTCGCAAAGCCGCTCTACAGGTATAGCCCTGTGATTATCTGCCTGGGTAAATATGAACTCCGCATCTTTTGGCAAAAGAGCGAGAACAGAGTTCACATCTTTATCATCGACCATTCCGAATATAACAAACAAGCAACTGTTGGCATTTGACTCCTGTAACCGTCTGTGCGTCTCATCAATCTGTGGAGCAAGTATCTCCCACCCTGCCAAATTATGGCCTGTATCGCATATCACGAGCGGCTCATCATTTATCTTCTGCCACCTGCCTGTCAATCCTGTCATGGTGCATACTCCTTCAAGGGCTGCACGCACGCACTCCATTGGTTTTCTTCCATTTTTCGTAAGTGCCATGCCCTCACGTTTCATAGCTTTTGCCAATGGCATGATACAATTCAGGAATGTATTGACATTCTTATCCTGACACTCTCCTCCAAGTGCGCCATGAAGTTTTCCAAAACATTTCGTACGATACGTACGTCCTGCCGTTGCATAGTCCGCCACACTGTCGATGATATACTGATTGTCCTCTGCAAAGAAGATCGGAGCTTCCTTCTCCGCTGCCTTCTGCTCGAACACGGGTCTTGTCTCCTTAGTGTACTCACCTATCACCACTGGTACGCCACGTTTTATTATACCTGCCTTCTCACCGGCAATCAGTGCCAAAGTGTCACCCAAGAATCCCGTATGGTCAAAACTGATGTTTGTAATAACGCTGAGTAACGGCGTTATTATGTTGGTACAATCGAGCCTACCGCCAAGTCCTACCTCTACGACGGCAATGTCCACTTCACACTCTGCAAAATATTTGAATGCGAGAGCTGTGGCAAGTTCAAAGAAAGAAGGACAGAGCGGCTCAAAGAAACCCTTCTCCTTCTCAACAAAGTCAATGACATACTGATGTTCAATAGGAGCACCGTTAACACGTATGCGCTCGTTGAAGTCAACGAGATGAGGAGACGTATAGAGTCCCACCTTATATCCCGCAGCCTGCAACAACGCAGCAAGCGTATGTGAGGTAGAGCCCTTGCCATTCGTACCAGCTACATGAATAGTCTTGAACTTGTGATGTGGATGTCCGAAATGCTCGTCAAGCGCGTATGTGTTTGACAATCCTTCCTTATACGCGCCAGCGCCTACCTTCTCAAAGGCAGGCGCTGCATTGTATAGATATTCTAATGTCTCTTTGTAAGTCATATATGTATATATAGCTCGTGTATATATTCTAGCTTATCACTGATAACCTTCTACCCTACCGTATGTTATGAGAAATAACTACGGAATTTCTCAAAGAAGTTATCCTTGCTCTTGCCATCACTCTTGAAGTTGTCTGAATCCCTGAACTTCTCAAGTGCGCTTTTCTCATCTTTAGACAGGGTTTTAGGCACATATACATTGAGGTTTACAAGTATGTCGCCATTGCCGTAGCCATACCCCTGCACCGATGGCAATCCCTTGCCACGCAAACGCAGTGTCTTTCCAGGCTGCGTTCCCGGCTCTATCTTAACCTTGAACTGTGAGCCGTCTATATTCGGAACATTGACATCACCGCCAAGAGCTGCTGTCGGGAAGTCAAGCATAAGGTTATATATAAGGTCTCTGCCATCCCTTATGAAGGTGTCGTTTGGCTCTTCCTCGATAAACACCTTAATATCGCCCGGCGTACCATTATGCTTTCCGGCATTACCCTTGCCTGGTGCATTGACGACCATACCGTCCTGTACGCCTGCAGGTATGTTAACCTCTACGATTTCCTCACCGCGCACAACACCGTCGCCATGACACTTCGTACACTTGTTCTTGATGACCTTACCTTCACCGCCACATGTAGGACATACGCTCTGCGTCTGCATCATGCCAAACATGCTGCGCTGCTGCTGTATCACGTAACCGCTGCCATGACATGTGCTACAGGTCTCGGTACCAGAACCGTCTGCCGCACCACTGCCATGACACTGCGTACATGTCACATCCTTACGCACCTTGAACTTCTTGGTCACGCCGGTAGCAACTTCCTGCAGATTCAGACGCACCTTAAGGCGCAGGTCGCCACCACGCTGTACCTGACGGCCTCCGCCACGACGGCCACCGCCGAAAAAGTCACTGAAGCCACCACCGAAGTCGAAGCCATTGCCGAAGACGGAGTTCAATATGTCATTGATATCGAAGCCTGCTCCGCCACCAAAGCCTCCGCCCATGTTAGGACCGTCGAAACCAAACTGGTCGTACTGCTGGCGCTTCTGCTCGTCTGACAGCACTGCATAAGCCTCTGCTGCCTCCTTGAACTTTTCCTCAGCCTCTTTCTTCTCTGCCTCACTCTTGTCACCCTGACGGTCAGGATGATATTTTATAGCTATCTTACGATAAGCCTTCTTTATGTCTGCGGCACTGGCTTTCTTATCAACGCCAAGTACCTCATAATAATCTCTTTTTGCCATTTTACTATATTTTATGGAAACAAACTCTCATCTCTAATTCCCTAATTATTGTCCCACTGCCACTTTCGCGAAGCGGATGACTTTGTCGTTCATAGTGTATCCTGTCTGTACACAGTCTATCACCTTTCCCTTCTTGTCCTCTCCCATTCCTGGTACGAGGGCTATTGATTCATGGAAATCAACGTTAAAGTCAGCATTCTTCGTCTCTATCTTCTTAACACCAAGTCCTTCCAAGGTCTTGATAAACTTATTGTATATAAGCTGCATACCTTCACGTATAGCCGCAGGATCATCGCTCTTATCTGCGAGTGCGCGCTCAAAGTCGTCAATGACTGGCAGTATAGCAGTTACTGTCTTTTCACCACCTCCTAATATAAGGTCTGCCTTCTCTTTTAGTGTGCGTTTTCTGTAATTTTCGAATTCAGCCTGCTTATATAGGGCCAGTTTCTTCAGTTCCTCTATCTCTGCCAAGGCTTTCTCCAATGGATCTACCTGCTCTTCAGCAGCATCTTCCGTTGTTTCTTCTGCGTTATCCTCTACTTTCTCTTCCACCTTCTCTGTATTCTCAACACCTTCTACATTCTCATCAACGACACTGTTAGTGTTTTCGTTGATGTTTTCGTCTGATACTGTGTTTATCTCTTCTTTCTTCATTTTATTATTTATTTATATATATTTGGCACGCTTACAAACAATAAGCGTGCCAAACCAACAAATATATACTTTAAAACTTAAACTGTAAACTTTAAACCTTATACATCTCTTCCTTCTGAGCCTTGATAGCCTCATCATAGATATAGTCATCGTAAGTCATCAACTTGTCTATGGTTCCCTTCGGTGTCAGTTCGATGATGCGATCTGCCACGGTATTGATAAACTCATGGTCATGTGATGCAAAGAGTATGTTGCCCTTGAATGATATAAGGTTGTTATTGAATGCCTGAATAGACTCAAGGTCAAGATGGTTCGTAGGAGTATCAAGTATAAGACAATTTGCATTCTTCAACTGCATGCGCGCAATCATGCAGCGCATTTTCTCACCACCCGACAGTACATTGACCTTTTTCTCCACCTCCTCCTGTTTGAAGAGCATTCTACCGAGGAAGCCTTTCATAGCCACCTCGTTACCAGGACCATACTGCGACAACCAATCTACGAGATTAAGATCTGACTTAAAGAATTCGGTATTATCCAATGGCAGGTATGCCGTGGTTATCGTTACACCCCACTTATATGTACCACCATCAGCCTCACGATTGCCATTTATTATCTCAAACAGCGCGGTCATTGCCTTAGGGTTGTGTGACAGGAATACGGTCTTTTGTCCCTTCTCAATATTGAACGATACATTGTCAAACAATACAGAACCGTCATCGTCAACTGCCTTGAGGTTCTCCACCTCCAGTATCTGATTTCCCGGCTCACGCTCCATCTGGAAGATGATGCCTGGGTATTTACGTGTTGAAGGTTGGATTTCCTCTACGTTGAGCTTCTCGAGCATCTTTTTACGTGAAGTAGTCTGCTTTGACTTTGCCACATTGGCAGAGAATCGGCGTATGAACTCCTCCAGTTCCTTACGTTTTTCCTCAGCCTTAGCCTTCTGGTTCTGTGCCTGGCGCAGTGCCAACTGACTTGACTCATACCAGAAAGAATAGTTACCTGCAAACATGGTAACCTTGCCGAAATCTATATCAACGGTCTGTGTTGACACAGCGTCAAGGAAGTGACGGTCGTGAGAAACTACAAGCACGGTCTGCTCTACGTTTGACAGATATTCCTCCAGCCACTGTACGGTATCAAGGTCAAGGTCGTTGGTAGGCTCATCAAGCAACAGGTTATCCGGATTTCCGAACAGAGCCTTAGCCATCATGACACGGACTTTCTCATTGTTTGACAGTTCTGACATCAAAGAGTAGTGCACAGCCTCCTTTACACCAAGTCCAGACAACAACTGTGCAGCATCGCTCTCTGCATTCCAACCGTCCATCTCAGCAAACTTCTCTTCAAGTTCTGCAGCACGTATACCGTCTTCCTCTGTCATCTCCGCCTTAGAATAGAGTGCATCACGCTCCTGCATATTGTCCCAAAGTGGTTTGTGACCCATCAACACAGTATTCATCACCGTGTAGTTATCATATTTGAAGTGATCCTGCTCAAGTACGGACAGACGCTCACCTGGGCCGAGCTCAATCGTACCCTTGTTAGCCTCCAGTTCGCCGCTGATAGCACGAAGCAGAGTTGACTTTCCGGCACCGTTAGCACCGATTACACCATAGATGTTTCCTGGCGTGAACTTCAGATTCACATCTTTATAAAGCACGCGTTTGCCAAATTGAATGGCCAGATTTGTAACTGTTATCATTTGTTTTTTAGAATTTTGTCGCAAAATTACTAAAAAATATTGACATACGCAAGTTATTTGAAAAAATATAATCTGTTCCGTTACTGCGGTTAGTTCGATAAGCTCTAATGTACCTAGTCGCAAGTTTCATCGTTGATGTCATGGAATAAAAAAAGGCGGGACCCACAAAACGTGAGTCCCGCCATTATATATTTTAGTTTACCGTCTATTAAACGATACCCTGAGCCATCTCCGGGATAACCTTTGATGGCGGTTCGTTCTATTAAACGATACCCTGAGCCATCATAGCTTTAGCAACCTTCATGAAGCCTGCTACGTTAGCACCCTTCACGTAGTTGATATAGCCGTCAGCCTCTGTACCATACTTCACGCAGTTGTCGTGAATGTCGTTCATGATCTTGTGCAGGTAGTTGTCAACCTCCTCAGATGTCCAACGGAGACGCTCTGAGTTCTGTGACATCTCAAGACCTGATACAGATACACCACCAGCATTAGCTGCCTTACCTGGAGAGTAAAGGATCTTAGCGTCCTGGAATACCTTGATAGCCTCTGGAGTTGTAGGCATGTTAGCACCCTCAGAAACTGCGATTACGCCGTTTGCTACGAGAGTCTTAGCTGCCTCCTCATTGATCTCGTTCTGAGTAGCTGATGGAAGAGCGATGTCACCCTTCTCACCCCAAGGCTTCTTACCCTCAACATACTTACAACCGTACTTCTCTGCGTACTCCTTGATACGACCACGCTGTACGTTCTTGAGCTCCATAACGTAGTCGAGCTTCTCACGTGTGATGCCATCTGGATCGTAGATATAGCCGTTAGAGTCAGAAAGTGTAACGACCTTAGCACCGAGCTGGATACACTTCTCAGTTGTGTACTGAGCAACGTTACCAGAACCTGATACGAGAACTGTCTTACCTGCGAGCTCAAGACCACGAGTCTTCAGCATGTTAACAAGGAAGTAAACGTTACCGTAACCAGTAGCCTCAGGACGGATGAGAGAACCACCGAACTCGAGACCCTTACCTGTCAGCATACCAGTGAACTGGTGTGTGAGCTTCTTGTACATACCGAACATGTAACCTACCTCACGGCCACCTACGCCGATATCACCTG
>JAEEGF012241393.1_pt1 | contig 19314 bp, 18 predicted proteins | sample 9134171 | NCBI WGS metagenome assembly JAEEGF01 (sample SAMN16246542, study PRJNA631951) | gut metagenome | biome: gut microbiome; feature: rumen; material: AP-attached | host: Bos | place: Iran: Karaj | collected 2018-10
TTGAGGGTGATTTCCCTCGTTACGGTAATGATGATGACAGAGCTGATGAAATCGCTATCTGGCTTCTTCGCACATTCATGGGCAAGCTTCGTCACATCCATACCTACAGAGATTCAGAGCCTACAACATCTATCCTTACTATCACATCTAACGTTGTTTATGGTAAGGCTACAGGAGCTCTTCCTGATGGACGTCCTGCAGGCGAGCCGCTTTCACCCGGTGCTAACCCTGCATACGGCGCAGAAGTAAATGGTCTTATTGCATCACTTAACTCTGTTGCTAAGCTTCCTTATGAAGAGGCTCTTGATGGAATCTCTAACACACAGACAATCAACCCGGGTGCCCTTGGACACACTGAGGAAGAGCGTGTAAATAACCTTGTAAACGTACTTGACGGATACTTCGATCAGGGTGCACACCACCTTAACGTCAACGTATTTGGTAAGGAGAAGCTCATCGATGCTATGGAGCATCCTGAGAAGCCTGAGTATGCTAACTTCACTATCCGTGTATCAGGATATGCTGTTAAGTTCATCGACTTGACTAAGGAGCAGCAGCTCGACGTAATTTCTCGTACTTGCCACGAGGCACTTTGATAAGTACCGGAAATATTGGAGTTTTTTAATGAGTGAAATTATAGGATATATAAACAAGCTGGAGAGTTTTGGCGCCGTGGACGGTCCCGGCGTCAGATACCTCATTTTCCTGAGCGGATGCAGGATGAGATGTGCTTTTTGCCACAATCCCGAGACCTGGAAGGAAGGCGAGGGAGAGCAGTATACAGCTGATGAGCTTTTAAAGAAGGCTTTGCGTTTTAAACCATATTGGAAAAACGGCGGAGGCATCACAGTAAGTGGCGGTGAGCCGCTTCTCCAGATTGATTTTCTGCTTGACCTGTTTAAAAAGGCAAAAGCCGCCGGCGTAAGTACCTGCATAGATACAGCCGGAGAGCCTTTCACTCATGATGAACCTTTTTACACAAAATGGAAAGAGCTGATGAGTCTTACAGACACGGTTCTTTTGGATATTAAGAATATAGATCCTGATGCCCACAGGGAACTGACAGGTGTTGATAACGCCAACATCCTTCAGATGGCAAAAGAGATATCGGACATGGGCATTCCAATCTGGATACGCCACGTACTTGTTCCCGGAGGAAGCGATAATGATGATTATCTACATCGCACCAGGGAGTTTATAGATACTCTGCCCTCCGTTGAGAAGGTTGAGGTACTTCCTTATCACACTCTGGGCGTATCTAAATATCAAGAGCTTGGAATTCCGTACCGTCTTGATGGTGTGGAATCACCGACTCAGGATCGTATAGAAAATGCAAAAAAAATCCTAGGTGCAATTTAAGCACCTAGGATTTTTTAATTATTTAGCTGAATCAGAGCAGTTTCTTAAGCTCATCATGTACGAACTGAACCTTAGGTCCGACAATGACCTGAACTGCATTCTTGGAAGGTCTGATAACACCGGCAACTCCGGCATTCTTGATTGCCTTCTCATCAACAAGAGTGTAGTCCTTGATCTCTGTACGAAGTCTTGTTGCACAGTAGTCAACTTCTACGATATTGTCTTTTCCACCAAGACCTGCAAGCACGCGCTCAGCGATTGCTGTGAAGTCGTCGTTTGCAAGCTCGATCTTCTCTTCATCTTCATCTTCGTCATCTGTACGGCCGGGAGTCTTGAGGTCGAACTTGGTGATAACGAAACGGAATACAAAGTAGTAAATAACAGCAAATACAAGACCAACCGGAATAAGGAGCCAAGGGTTAACTGCCATAGGAGCCTTGAAGCTGAGGATGTAGTCAACAAGTCCAGCTGAGAAGTTAAAGCCAAGTCTCAAAGGAAGGAGTGTGCAGATTGCTGCAGAGATACCTGTGAGAACCGCATGTACAAGGTAAAGGCCGGGAGCCATGAACATGAATGCGAACTCAAGGGGCTCTGTGATACCTGTGAAGATAGAAGCAAGTGATCCTGCAAGAAGCAGAGATGCTGCAGATTTCTTCTTTGAGTCTTTTGCTGTGTGATACATAGCAAGTGCACCGCCGGGAAGACCGAACATCATGATAGGGAAGAATCCTGTCATGTACTGTCCTGTAACACCCTTAACTGCGCCTTCTGCGCCTGACCAGAAAAGTCCGAGGTCGTTGATACCTGCGGTATCGAACCAGAATACGGCGTTAAGAGCATGGTGCAATCCAAGAGGAATAAGTGCACGGTTAAGCATTGCATAGATACCTGATCCAACTGCGCCAAGGCCGAGGATAGCTGTACCGAAAGCAACAAGTGCTGCGAAGATTACAGGCCATACGAAGTACAGGATAGCTGCTGTAACGGCTGAAACAATCGCAGTAACAATTGCAACGGATCTCTTTCCGCTGAAGAATGCAAGCCAGTCAGGAAGTTTGGTATCCTTGAATCTGTTGTAGCAGCTTGATCCGATGATACCGGCTAAAATACCGATAAATGCATTCTGGATCTTACCGAAAGCTGCGGGAACTTCTGAAGCGTCAACACCCTTGTACATAGCAACTGCGCCTGTACTGAGAAGAGTGGTGATCATCAGGAATGAGACAAGACCTGCCAGAGCACTGGTCCCATCGTGGTCTTTTGCCATACCTACGGATACGCCGATGGCAAAAAGAATCGGGATCTGATCAATGATCGCCGATGCAGCTTTTATACAAAATGCTGCCAAAACACTGTTGGCACCCCAACCTGTTGGATCGATCCAATATCCAATACCATAGAGAATACCTGCTGCTGGAAGAACTGCGACAGGAAGCATCAGAGATTTACCGATCTTTTGAAGATACTTCATCATACTTTTGTCCTCCTTTATTTATGAATTGCTTTCTGCAATTACATTCATTTGCTCAGCACGATAGCAGCATCGCCTGCTGCGACGTTTCCGCTTTTTTTCTCAAGATTCGAGAATTTATTGGGATTTGAGATGATCATAGGAGTGATGACATCGTAGCCGGCGCTTTTTACGCCCTCAAGATCCACTTCAACGATGAGGTCACCTTTTTTGACGGTATCTCCCTGTTTTGCATGAATGGTATAGTGCTGACCTTCAAGCTTGACGGTGTCGATTCCGATATGGACGAGTATTTCAGCTCCGTCATTGGAGTTTATGCAGAATGCATGTCCTGTTGGGAAAAGAGCTATAAGATTACCGTCAGCAGGCGAATAAAACTTACCGTCTGAAGGAATGATAGCAACGCCTTTGCCTACCATTTCCTGCGCGAAAGTATCGTCTTTTACCTGGTTTATAGGCACTATTTCTCCGTTAACAGGAGATGCAATTGTGATTTTGTTTCCCTGGAAAAGTTTGTCGAATAGACCCATATTGAATTCCCCCCATAAAGCAATACTTCTGGTTAATATTTTACCATAAAAAAGAAACTCAAGAAGGAAATATATTTGTTTTTGTTGCATAAAGTTGGCATATTGCAGGAAACTCAGCGTGGTAAAGCGTTAACTTTATACAGCGCTGCGATATTCCGAAGGTGATTTGCCGAAATGTCTTTTAAATGCCTTTGAAAAAGTGAAGGTGTCGGTATAACCTACATTTGCAGCCACCTGATTTACGGACATGGATTCGTCGGCAAGGAGCTTGACTGCCATCTTCATGCGATAGGTTATAAGGTATTCCTGAAGCGAATACCCAGTGGCATCCTTGAAAAGGCGTGTTAAATAGCTCCTGTTAAGGCCGAGAGAGAGTGCAATCTGATCGATCTTGACCGGCTCAGAATACTTAAGTCTTATATAGGAAATAACATTCTTTACATATAAAAGAGAATTATTGACGTCTTTATCTTCTTTCGAAGCAGATTTCTCAATCATGTAATCACATATTTTATAGAGAGTGCCGATGCAGTAATACTGACGGCTGTAGTGCTTGAGCATGTCCATGGCCAGGTCTTCAATGATCTTGGCGGAGGAGCGGTCCACAGGCGTGTAGACGGGATGCTCGGGAGAAAGGCCTGATTCCTTGAGGATCTGGGGAATCTTAGGACCACCTATGTGAAACCAGACATATTCCCATGGCTCATTTTCATCAGCCTGGTAGAAAGCTCTTGTATTATCAGGTATAAGGAAAATCTGGTGCTCGTGGATATCGTACTGCCTGTTGTTGATGCGCAGAATTCCCTTACCCTTTAGTATAATGTGCAGGATTATCCTGTTTTGAACGAAATGCTCATAAGAATAAAGAGGCTCGCACTTGTTGCGGCCGAGCTCGTACAGATAAAAGTCGTCAGAATCTTCGTAATTGACGAATTTACAAAAATCACACCCCTCTAGTTTTGGTACTGCCATAACTTATACCCCCATTCTTGTTCCCCCAAAATCATTATATATCACATGTCGCATTTTGACATCCATAAATCAAATAATGCCATTCAGAATAATGAAAAGCTTAGGCTATACTGATACTACCTTATTCCGATTATTTAACGAAGCATTAACTAACTTTGAAGGGTTTTACGAATGAACATTATTTGGCACAAAAAATCAAGACAATATCATTTGTATAACGACAAGATCAGCTACATCATGGGCGTCACACCTGTGGGAGAGCTTGGAAACATCTACTTTGGAAAGAAAGTCCATGACAAGGAGGACTTTTCCTATGTGGAGTATCGCGGAGGTCTCCCCAACATAGTTGTGGATCCTGATACTGAGAGCTATTCAAGAGAACTTAACAGGCAGGAGTATCCGTCATTCGGAACCACAGACTTTGGTGCGTCGGCTTATGAAGTGGAACAGAGTAACGGGTCCTGCGTCAGCTCTTTTACCTACAAAAGTCACAGTATATTCAAAGGAAAGACTCCGCTAAAGGGGCTCCCTGCAACATATGCAGAGGAAAACGAGGCTATGACTCTGGAGGTTACTTTAGAAGATGATGTGGCCAGAATGAGCCTGATACTGTCTTATACAATATTTGACAAGTACCCGGTTGTAGTAAGACATGCGGTATTCAGAAATGACGGTGCGGAGACCGTTAAGCTGACCAAAGCCATGAGCACCTGCCTTGACCTGCCGGATCAGAACTACCGCTGGATGCAGTTTTCCGGCGCCTGGGCACGAGAGAGGATTCCTCAGGAAAAAGACCTTTCGTCGGGCTCTGTTATGATCGAGAGCAAAAGAGGCATTTCCAGTGCAAACCAAAATCCTTTCATCATCATTAAGAGACCGAATACAGATGAGTTTACAGGTGAAGCGTTCGGCTTTTCGCTGGTTTACAGCGGAAACTTCATGGCTCAGGCTGAATGCGATACCTACAGACGCACCAGAATACTGATGGGAATCAACCCTGAAAGATTTGCCTGGCCTTTGGATAAGGGCGAGGAATTCGAGACACCCGAGGTGGTAATGGCTGTGACGGACAGCGGTCTCAATGACCTTAGCCAGACATATCACAGCCTGTTTAACAATCACCTGGTGCGAGGCAAGTGGAAGAATAAGCCAAGGCCGATCCTTATCAATAACTGGGAAGCCACATTCATGGATTTCACTGAAGAGAGGATCCTTAATATAGCAGAGAAGGCCAAGGAAGCAGGGATTGAGCTGTTCGTTCTGGATGATGGCTGGTTTGGCGAGAGAAATGATGACTATGCCGGTCTTGGGGACTGGGTGGAGAACCCGGACAAGCTTCCGCAGGGAATCAGAGGACTTGCCAGAAAGATGAATGCCATGGGGCTTAAGTTCGGTTTCTGGATTGAACCCGAGATGGTTAATCCGGACAGCAACCTCTTTAGAAGGCATCCCGACTGGGCGTTGCAGACACCCGGCAGAAAGGCTTCCCTAGGAAGGCATCAGCTGGTTCTGGATTATTCCAGAGAGGAAGTTGTTGACTACATATACAGCATGCTTAAAAAGGTGCTGACAGATGCGCCAATAAGCTACATAAAGTGGGACATGAACCGCTCACTTACGGAGGTGTACAGCGCTGAACTTCCACCGGAGAAACAGGGAATGGTTTATCACAAATATATGATGGGCGTTTACAGTCTCTATGAGAGGCTGCGGACCGAGTTTCCTGAGATACTCTTCGAGTCCTGTTCGTCGGGCGGAAACAGATTTGATGCCGGAATGCTCTATTATGCGCCTCAGGCATGGTGCTCCGACAACACCGATGCTATCGACAGGATCAGGATCCAATACGGTACATCCTACGGATATCCGATATCTTCAATAGGTGCGCACGTTTCTGCGTGCCCCAACCAGCAGACGGGAAGGGATGTTTCGATATCGACAAGAGCCAATGTTGCATTCTTTGGAGCGTTTGGCTATGAGCTGGACCTTAACCATATAACAGACGAAGAGTTTGAAGAGGTCAAAAGACAGATCGAATTCATGAAGGAGAACAGAGAACTCCTGCAATTTGGGAAGTTCTACAGACTCAGGTCACCATTTGAAGCTGATCAGGCGGCATGGATCGTGGTTTCTGAAGACGGCAAAAGAGCTGTTTTCGGCCTCTACTGCATGAGATCGAATGTAAATATGCTCCCGGGATTCCTCAGACTGGCCGGACTTAAAGAAGATGCGGTTTATATGCTTAAAGGGGAAGAGTATTACGGCGATGAGCTTATGAATCTCGGAGTTCCTATAGGAAAGCTCTCTGCAGACGGTCTTGCTGTCGGAAGAGATTTTGTTTCCTTTGTGGAAGTCCTGGAAGCAAAATGACATAATATCACATTATGACATCAAAACGACACGAAATACCATCCCAAAACCGACGCGCATTTATTATGATATAGGCGTAATCGTGATCGGAATGGGGTGAAAGTAACGGTTACAGTAAACTTTTTAGAGAAGGTTTTATTCGAATGGAGGTTATGTTTATGAAAAAGAGTTTTATCCAGAGATCATGCTCAGTTATCATGGGCGCAATCATGGCAGCATCTATAGTAGCTTGCGGAAGTGAGCCTGCACCTGCCACAACAGAAGCACCTGCACAGACAGAAGCTCCCGCTGCAGAAGCACCGGCAGCAGAAGCAGAGCAGCCAACAAGTATTGGCAGCAGTGTTGAGGGTGAGCTTTCAGTAACAATCTGGGATGAAGGCCAGAGACCCGGACTTCAGCAGATCGTTGACGAGTGGAGCGCACAGTCAGGTGTTAAGGCTACTATTCAGGTAGTAGACTGGAACAATTACTGGACACTTCTTGAAGCAGGCGCAACAGGCGGAGAGCTTCCCGATGTATTCTGGATGCACTCAAACGTAGCTCAGAAGTATATGGAGAACGATCAGCTTCTTGATCTTACAGACAGGATCAACAGCAGTGACACAATAGATCTTAATAATTACTACGAAGGTATCGTTAAGCTGTATCAGTCAAACGGCAAGCAGTATGCGGTTCCTAAGGATATTGATACCATCGCTCTTTGGTACAACAAGACAATCTTTGATGAGATGGGCGTTGCTTATCCTGATGATACATGGACATGGGATACATTTGCAGAGGCAGCAGCCAAGCTTACAAATGATGAACACTGGGGATTTGCACTTGCTCCCGGTAACAACCAGGAAGGTTACTACAACACAATCTATTCAATGGGCGGATATGTTATCAGCGATGACAAGAAGACCTCAGGAATGGATGATCCTAACTCAATCAAGGCAGTAAAGCTCTTCACAGATATGATCGCAGCAGGTTCATGTCCTGACCTTGCAACTGTATCAGAGACAGCTCCTAATGAGCTCCTCAATGCCGGCAAGACAGCAATGTGCATCAGCGGATCATGGATGCTTGCAGGCTATCGTGACAACGAGTACACATCAGCTAACTGTGACGTAGCAGTTCTTCCTTTCACAAAAGACCCTTCAGACAGAGTTTCAATCTATAACGGACTTGGATGGGCAGCAGCAGCTAATACAAAGAACCCTGACGCAGCATGGAGTCTTATCGAGTACCTTTGCTCAAAGGAAGGCCAGCTTAAGCAGGCAGAGCTTGGAGTAACAATGTCAGCTTACATGGGAACATCAGATGCATGGGTTAACAGCGTTGATTGCTTCGACCTCAACGGACATATGAAGATGCTTGATGCTAAGCTTGTATTCAGACCTTACTCAAGAGATACCACAGTTTGGGAAGATATGATGATCGAGAAGCTTCAGGATGCATGGACAGGTGAGAGACCTGTAGAGGATGTCTGCAAGGATATCGCAGCTCAGATGAATGAAGACCTGGCAGAGGAATAAGTATGAAAATTACAGCAAGACAAAAAAGTGAATTCATATGGGGATGGATTTTTATCCTGCCCACCATGATAGGACTGATTGTCTTAAACATCTATCCGATGATAGATACGGTCAGACAGAGCTTTTATAAGACCGGAGACTTCGGCAAGGGCAATGTTTTCGTGGGACTTAAGAACTATGAGAAGGTCCTTGGGGATAGCGAAGTCTGGCAGGCTCTGTGGAATACTGTTAAGTATGCCTTAGTGGAAGTGCCATTTTCAGTTGTGATTGCGCTGCTTCTTGCAGTTCTTTTGAACAAGAAGCTAAGGGGCCGAGATGTCTTTAGGACAATATTCTTCCTCCCAATGGTTGTGGCCCCGGCTGCAATCGCCATGGTTTGGAAGTGGCTTTATAACTCAAACTTTGGTCTTATCAACAACGTATTCCACATCAAAGTCAACTGGATCTCCAGTCCCAGCCTTGCAATCTACTCGATTGCAGTAATAGGTATATGGTCCATGCTGGGTTATAACATGGTTCTTTTCCTGGCGGGACTTCAGGAAGTTCCGAGAGACTTTTACGAAGCGGCATCAATCGATGGTGCCAACGGATGGGATCAGCTTATACATATTACAATTCCGCTGATCTCGCCTACGATCTTCTTTGTTATTGTTACGAGAGTAATAGGGGCCATGCAGGTATTCGACCTTATCTACATGATGATTGATATGAACAATCCTGCCTGGAAAAAGACCGAGTCGCTGGTATATCTGTTCTACAAGTATTCATTTGAACAGAGTAAAAAAGGTTACGGCGCAACAGTTGTAGTCGTACTTCTGGTGGTTATCATGATAATCACTGCAATCCAGCTGATAGGTCAGAAGAAGTGGGTACATTACGAGTAACGGGAGTATGGGTGTGAAATCAAAAAATATAATCAGTAATACCATTATTTACATAGTGCTTATCCTGGTTTCCATAACCATGCTGGTGCCGTTTTTGTGGATGTTCCTGACAGCATTTAAGACGGTTTCGGAGACTACACAGGTAGACCCTTTTGTTATTGTTCCGAAGGTATGGCAGACGCAGAACTTTGGAAACGTAATAAAGGCTATGGATTTTGTAAGGCTATATGCCAACACACTTTTAATGGTTGCTCTAAGGATTGTGTGTGCGGTAGTGACGTCTACACTCAGCGGTTACGCCTTCGCAAGGCTTAACTTTAAGGGCAAAAACCTCATGTTCGCGTTGGTTCTTCTGCAGATGATGATACCGGTCCAGATATTTATAATCCCTCAGTACATCATGGTCAGCAATCTTCACATGACCAACAGTATATTTGGACTTGTTTTCCCCGGTATTGTCTCTGCGTTTGGAACCTTCCTTATGAGACAGGCATACATGCAGCTTCCAAAGGATCTTGAAGAGGCAGCAAGACTTGATGGATGTAATATTCCTCAGACATGTCTGTTTATCATGACACCTCTGGTAAAGTCATCTATGGTGGCTCTGGGCATATTCACAGCGGTCTTTGCATATAAAGACCTGATGTGGCCTATGATCGTCTGCCCGGATAACAGAGCGACCACTCTGGCATCTGCTCTTGCCAAGATGAACGGTCAGTACTCACAGAAGTACCCGGAACTTATGATGGCAGCGCTGATATCCTGCGTGCCTATGATCATTATCTATATATTCTTCCAGAAACAGTTTATTGAAGGTATTGCTACTTCAGGCGGTAAGCTGTGACGGTACAATGAAAAAATAAGGGGTTCCCGATGGCGGGAACCCCTTTATCTTTCTGTGAGCATAAGCTCCTCTGTATTTTGAATTATCGTGGTGCTAAAGGATTGGAAAACATTGCGAGATCAGCAGGAGTACCGCCCAGATCCTTTGTGTAAAGTGAAATTGTTCCGGAAAGATCTTTGCCTTCTTCAATATTGTAGTCGTCTTCTACTGCAAGGATATTGCCGTTTGCATCAAGAATAACGGCTGTGACAGATCCCGGGACCATGTTTTCTTCAGATACTATTCTGTAAGGTACTTCGAAGTATCCGTCTTTATCTGTTGTTATAGTCCAGTCGCTCTCCCAGTAAACGCTCTTGTCATATACATTAGGCAACTCAATGTAATCCCAGTGAAGTTCTCCTGTTGGTGCATCGTTGCAATAAATGGTTTTCACAACAGTGTTGCCCGGCCTTATTGCAAGTTCGTAGAAGGATGCGTTTCCTACTTCCTGCCCGCTTGCTCCTTTGGCGATTGCCTTGGCAGAAAAGGTTATATCCTGGTCATAAAGGTTTGTGACGCCGATTAAAAGGAATGAGAGATTGGAAGCTGCATACGGAGCTACTGAGATGACAACTCCATCCATACCTGTAGGTGAGTACTGAACGCCCCATTTGACCTTTGAGTAATCAGTTTCAAGTCCGTCCAGGATTGACTGTGCTTCTGATGAGAGGTATGAGCTGGTGGAAGATGTTTCGTTTCCTGCGTTTGAAGTGATCGTGTCATTGGATGTATCACTCGAAGTCTCCGTAACATTGGGTTCTTGCTGAGCAGATTCCTGTTGTACGGGATCCTGCTGCTCAACCGGTGTTGTATCTTGTGTTGTGTCCGGCTGAGGATTGTTTGCTTCTTCAAGTATGTCATCGAGTGTCATGATGACCATGCCGTCCGCATCGGTGACTGTGGAGATATAACCATCCTCAACATTGATCGTGTATTTCTTTTTGCCGTCGCCGAAGGTCATGCTTCCGTTGCCGTTTACGATCTTCTTTTTGTAAGATTTGATCTTACCGAAATCATTACCGTCAAGTTTTGTTGCTATGACTTCAGCTACTAAGTTTTCAATCTCAAAATTGTCAACCAGATATTCTGTGTTATATTCAACAGCAGATTTGCCTATATTGTTTGATGTTTCAACGTTGAGACTGCAGGCTGTCATGCCGGCGATCATGACAATCGCACATACGATACTAACAAGTTTTGTGAATACTTTTTTCAACACTAACTACCTGTCCTTTCTATGATGATTTGAATATAACGAATGCAGGCTATGCCATCAGCATTCTAACATTTATACATATACGGGGCAATAATTGTTGCATGGCTCTTATTTTTTTTGAGAAAAGAGCCATTCAAGGAACGTCTCGTCTGCCATCACTGCAAAATCCGCCTGATGGAAGCCTGTAAGAGCACCGCAGGAGAGCATTTCCTGATCAGAGAATTCGGTAAGGCTCACATTTTCAGCGCCCATGGCTTTTAAAGTCATGACAGCCGATCTGCTGACATCGACAGGAATAACATTGTCGTTTGTAGCATGTGCAAACCATATCGGAATGTCTTTTATCCCGGAGAGATTTGTTGTTGAATCCCGAGAGTATGTCAGCGCGGGACACATGACTATGGAACCTGCAACATATTCGGGATAGGTCTCCAGAAACTCAACTGTTGAAAGACCGCCGAAAGAATTTCCCATACAATAGATCCTGGCTGGATCGACTTTGCCCTTAGAGATGAGATTATCTGATATCTTCTTTATTTCTGCATAAAGAGCTTCTCTGTTCGTCTGGGCAAGGAATGTGTCATCTTCAATATGTGGTGCCAGTACGTAGCAGGGTCTCTTGCTCTGGCCCCCGGCATCTGTCAGTGTGGATACGGTTCTGGTGGTTCCTGCATTATCGGTCTCGCCGTAGCCGTGAAAGACAATTACGAGAGGCATGTTTTTTCCGCTCTCAGGGGTGTACAGAAAATATTTTGATTCATCTATTGTCTCTGAGCCACAGCCTGTCATGGCAAAAATCATTGCTGCAATGAACAGACAGAGCACACATATTTTTTTCATGATTATCTCCCCACGATTTTGTCAGACTTTTTAGATAATTATACACAAAATTTGCACAAAGAGATTAAATACATTATCTTGTATTCTGAAAGGAATAGTTCTACAATATACTGTAGTAGAAACCTGTTAATCCTTTTGTTCAATTGGAGAGTGTATTATGATAACACAGTTCCCGGAAGTAATAACAATCGATGGTTTCGTTTACAAAAAGATGTCACAGGGGGTAAGCGGAGGAGCATATTATGACTCTTACGACAATCCTTCGGAAATAACATCCAAATCTATCTGCCTCTATCCAAACGGGGAGCTTACATACAGCTGGAGAGGAATAGAGCAGAAATGGAATAAGAGTTTCAGAGTGATAAGACAGAGTTCGGCTATGTGATCTGATCCTGACAGGGGTAGCAATGGAAGTAAATAATAACGAAAACAACTTTAAAGAAGAGAAGAAAAAAGTGAGAAAGACCCGTGCTACAATCGCGGTAACAGTCTTGCTGACGGTATTGCTGTATATCGGCCTGATTATCGGAGCATGTTATTTATTTATGTTTTTGATCACATGGGCGATAGTGGCCAATATGTAAGAAGTACCGGTAAGAGTGATGAGTGATAAGAGATTTTTTACAATATTAGTTATTGTATGTGCTGTATGCCTGTTGCTGACTGTGGCGCATTGCATATACGCATATAAAGCATATGAGAATTCATCAATAATACATTTGATATCTCAGGAGATATGGTGATGAGAGGACGAATAATAGCCATTTTATCGGTGGTACTGGTTACAGTCGCGGTAAATGGCTTTATTTTTATGACTGTAACAAGACGACTGGGCAACAATTTCAGCGGAGCGTCCCAGAGGAAGATGATTGATGTATCTCAGTATTTACCTTTTGAGGAGGAGTCTGACCTTGCGAAAGTGGATTCTTCTTTGAAGTTTTCTGATAAAGATGATCTTCCGGTGCTGGACGGAGCTGCTGCACTTGTTCCTGTCTATGCTTCGGTTATCGACAACTGCTATCCGGAAGGAAGCGTGACCTATGAAGGCGGAAGTTTTTCAGATGATAATTTCTATGGAGAGAACTTCGCCGATGACAGCGTGATGCAGTATCAGAATACGATACGAGGCTTTGATGCCATGGTGGATGGCTCGGTAGATCTGTTTTTTACCGCGCATCCTTCGGGAGAACAGCTTGAGTCTGCAGCAGAAAAAGGAGTTGAACTTGAGATTGTTCCCGTAGGACTTGAAGCTTTTGTATTTTTTGTTAATACCAGCAACCCGGTAGACAGTCTCGCGGCGGATCAGATTCGTGCTATCTATTCAGGCGAGATCACAAACTGGGAAGAGGTCGGTGGTCCGTCAAAGCTCATAAATCCGCTGGTCAGGATCAAGGGCTCGGGCTCGCAGACCATGATGGAGAAGTTCATGGGAAAAGACATTGTGCTGACCCATGATCCGCTCAAGATCCTGGGAGGTGCCATCGGATATTCCTTCAGATACTATCTCTCGGGAATGGTATCCGATGACGGTGTTAAGATGCTTGCTGTTGACGGCGTATATCCCGACGCAGAGAATATCAGGAATGGTGCATATCCTCTGACTGCCAATTTCTACGTTGTCTATCGCAAGGACAATGATAATGAGAAGGTAAAAGAGCTTGTGGAGTGGCTTTTGTCTGAAGAGGGACAGAAGCTGATCGAAGATTGCGGATATGTAGCGCTTCCAAAGTGAGTTGCTGTACTGAAAATGGGACTCAATCCTTGCTAACCTGTGTATAACAGAAAAAAGCTTCATTGATTGAGAAGGAGGAGTTACCATGATTCAGCACATATATACAGAGGATACATTAAATCAGAATATTTCTTTTGGAATCTTTAACCGCAGGATCTTTGATAACAGGAAGAACTTAAGGGACCTTTCCAATCACACTGTGATAATCGTGACCGACGAGATCATAGATGAAACTCTGATCAAGGAACTGGCAGACGTGATCCTTAAGAAGGGCTGCAAGAACGTGGCATTCTGCGGAACAGCATCTGATGAGTGGCAGAGGGTGTTTGATGAGGCTGACCGTGAGATCAACGGATTCAATGATATCACAGGTTATGAGGACTTCGCGGTCATGTGGAGATTTGAGGATGTTGAGTCTCTTGCAGATGAAGTTTATACATGCTGGAATGAGGTTCTTATCCTTTGCAGCAACATGTCCCTTATCAGGGAATGTCGGGATATCTTAGAAGAGGCATAATGTTCATAAAATATACATAAAAAACATTTATAATATTGCTTAATAACGACATCTATAGGAGGAGCAACAATGAGGGAAGCAATTACTAAAAAATGTGATCTGTTGATCGAGAACTGGAAACTTATTCACAAGGGCTTTTGGCTCGAGAACGGCAGCCTGGCTGCTATTGCAGCTGCTACATTTGCTGAGAAGGATAAGACTGCCGATGTTGAGAAGCTCAAGGAATGTCATAAGATTCTTAAGAAGAAAGAGGGAATATTCTCGGAGTTCAGGGGTAACAGTGAGCTTATAGTATGTTCTAAGATGGCTCTTAGTGATGATCCCGAGCGCTATCTTGAGGATGTTACCGGAGTATATGCCAAGTTCCAAAAGGGCAAGTTCTGGGGATCTAATTACAGAGCATTGGCTGCTATGACCATTTGTGATATCGGTAAAGCGGCTGAAGCTGATGCCCTTATAGAGAAGACCAATGAGATCCTGAAGGGAATGAATAAGGTGCATCCATTTCTTACATCTGATGAGGACACCTGTTTTGCAGTGCTTCTTGCAATGAGTGGCAAGAAGACAGAAGACATTCTGGAAGAACTTGAGGAGGTTTATCAGAGCCTCAAGAAGAAGTTTACTCTTCATGACAATGCAGTATATTCATTGGCTCAGGTTCTTACTTCATATGCCGGTAATGTGCAGGATAAAGCGGATAAAGCTATCGATGTTTTTGATGCTTTTGCTGCAGCGGGAGCCAAGTATGGCAAGGGATATGAGCTTGCTTCTTTAGGAACACTTATAGGAATTAGTGCTGCTCCAGAAGATATTGCTTCTGAGGTTGCGGAGACGGCTGATTACCTTAAGGGCAATAAGGGCTTTGGTTCCTTTGATATGGGCAAGGCCACAAGACTTATGTTCGGAACTATGATGGTTGCCGGAGACAATTCCGATGAGAACTACAAGGTTGGAGTGTCTGTTATAAGCGGAACTGTAGCAAGAGTGGTTGCTGAGCAGACAGCGATGATGGTTGCGATCATTGCTGCAAGTACTACTACAACAACGTCTTCATCACATTGAGAAAAGGCAGGAGAGTTATGAGAGCATATTTTGCCGGTGGATGTTTTTGGTGCGTCACACCGATTTATAAGATGTATGGAGTGGACAAGGTTGTCTGCGGATATTCCGGAGGCGATGAGAAAGATCCCAAATACGAAGATGTGAAGGCGCAGAAGACAGGTCATCGCGAGACCATAATGCTTGAGTATGATCCTGAGAAGGTTTCATATGACAAGCTGCTTGATATCTTCTTGGCCAACGTGGATCCCTATGACGGAGAGGGACAGTTCATTGACAAGGGATTTTCCTATACTCTGGCAATCTACTACACCACTGAGGAAGAGAAGCTCAGGGCAGAAGCCCGTATCAGGAAGCTGGAAGAGGAGACCGGAAAGCGCGTTCAGATCGCTCTTGAGAAGTTTAAGAGCTTCTATGAGGCAGAGGAATATCATCAGGATTATTACCTCAAGAATCCGGAAGCTTTTGAAAAAGAGCTTATAGAGTCCGGCAGGAAAAAGGCATAGGGCAATTGATTAGGAGGTTTCTATGGCAAAAGTATTACTACTTAATGGCAGTCCTCACGCAAACGGCTGTACAGCCAGAGCGTTGGAGGAGATGATCAAGGTCTTTTCAGATGAGGGCGTTGAGACTGAGGTTATTCAGGTTGGCAATAAGGATATTCGAGGATGTGTGTCCTGCGGATACTGTGAAAAGAACGGAAAGTGCGTTGTCAATGACCTGGTTAACGAGGTTGCTCCCAAGCTTGAAGAGGCAGACGGACTGGTTGTCGGAAGCCCTGTTTATTATGGTTCACCCAACGGTACTATCCTGTCGTTTATGGACAGGCTCTTTTATAGTACTTCATTCTCCAAGCACCTCAAGGTTGGTGCGGCTGTGGTGAGCTGCAGAAGAGGCGGAAACACAGCAACCTTCGATGTACTGAATAAATACTTTACCATCAGTGGAATGCCTGTTGCATCAAGTACCTACTGGAACCAGGTTCACGGCTTTTCAAGAGAAGACGTTGAGAAGGATCTTGAGGGTCTTCAGACCATGAGGAATCTGGCCAGGAACATGAGCTTTATGATCAAAGCTTTTGCCGATGCCAAAGAGAAATATGGTGAACCTGAGGTGGAGAGAGGATCCTTCACAAGCTTTCCTGACGGCAAATAAATCAGAGGCAGAGCATGGGTAATGAAAACGGAACCTGGATAATGTACGGTGTTGACTGGAACGATCCGGAATGCCTGCATACTGTTCGGGATGCGATAAACTACATAAATGAGACAGGCTTTTTACCGCTGTTTAAAAATGATATTCCGGGATTCTCATTGGAGGAGCGCACTGTACCGGACTATTGGTGGTGCGGTGATCCGGAGGTTGATCCCTGGGAGTGGAGAGAAGTTATTGCCCGAAGCGGAGAGGTTGCCTACGGTAAGTTTTTTGATAAGAAGGCGGGATTTATTTCCAAAGAGTGGCTTCCGTATTTTGCAAACTACAGACGGGATGGCTATGACTTTGATGCCCTTTGGGACGACGAGAAGGCTTCAAGGCGTCAGAAGAAGATCATGGATGTGCTGGAAGTTGAGGATGAGGTTTATTCCAACGAACTCAAGGCCAGAGCCGGTTTTGGTAAGGGCAAGGAGAAGGGCTTTGATGGTACCGTGACCGATCTTCAGATGAAGACTTATCTATGTGTCAGGGACTTCAGACAGAGAAAGAACAAGAAAGGCGAGTTGTACGGATGGCCTATAGCAATCTACACCAAGCCTGAGACACTGTGGGGTTATGAACATGTGACTTCTGCTTATAAAGAGTCATCTGCTGATTCCGGAAAGCGTATCACAGACCATATGAAAGATATTTACCCCATTGCTACTTCTGCCCAGGTGAAAAAAGTCCTTGGTGTTAAGTGAAACAAATACATAATTACGAAACAAAGAGCTGCCACTCCAGAACGGAGTTGACAGCTCTTTTTAAGAATTAGGGATTTATGGCTATTTTATATTAAGACATCTTTGATACGTGCTCGAATCTGGATACCATCTCATCATCCGGAGCAGGTGTTAACAGACTTACAACAACTATCATGATGATTGCAACAAGGAATGCCGGAGCCAGTTCATAGAGATTCCATACTCCGCCCATGGGTCTTACAAGGTACTTCCATACGAATACCATTACTCCGCCTGAAACCATTCCTGCAATCGTACCGAACTTGTTAGCTCTTTTCCAGTAAAGGGACATGATCATTGCTGGTCCGAATACTGCGCCGAAGCCTGCCCATGCAAAGGATACAATACCAAATACTGAGCTGTTGGGATTCCATGCGATTATGACACCAAATACTGCAACAGCGATAAGTGTGATTCTTGCAGTAAGCATAGCTGCTCTCTCAGAGAGTTTAATGCCCAATGTGTCCTGGACAATATTCTCGGAAACAGCAGAGGATGCTGCGATGAGCTGTGAGTCTGCTGTGGACATTGTTGATGCAAGGATACCTGCGATGATGACACCTGCTATAAGAGCAAAGAGGAAATTGTACTGGCTTATCTGATTTGCCAGAACAACGATAAGTGTCTCTGCCTTGGATGAGCTGGTCGGATCTTCAATCAGAGATTCAAGAGCGCCGGCCTGAGTCATTGCCCTTCCGATAACACCGAGGATTACGGCTACACCGAGTGAGAAGACAACCCATACAGAAGCAATCCTTCTGGAGAGCTTGAGTTCTGATGACTTTCTTACAGCCATGAATCTAAGAAGGATATGAGGCATTCCGAAATATCCGAGTCCCCAGCAGAACATGGTGACTTTATTAAAGAAACCGTAAGAGTCCGCAGAACCTGTGGCGTTGTTGTATGTTGCACTTACATTCAAAAAGCCCGGAAGGCTCTTTACGTTTTCTGAAACCGCTGAAATACCTCCCGCAGCGTTGATGCCAAAGCATACTACAAAAGCGAGGGCAAGAGTCATAACAATTGACTGGATAAAGTCAGTCTTGGAAGCAGCCAGGAATCCACCGGTTGTTGTGTATCCGACGATGATGACTGCCGATACGATCATGGCCAGCTGATAGTTAACTCCGAACAGAGATGAAAAGAGCTTGCCGCAGGCTGAGAAACCGGATGCTGTGTAGGGAACAAAGAAGATAAGAATAAATGCAGCACCGAGGCAAAGGATAACATTGCTATTGTCGTTGAAACGCTTTTTGAAATAATCGGGGATGGTTATGGCATCCAGTGATTCGGTGTAATTACGAAGGCGCTTGGCGGTAAAGAGCCAGTTGAGATAGGTTCCGACTATAAGACCAAAAGCTGTCCAGCCGGCATCGGCAATACCTGAAAAGTAAGCAAGTCCGGGTACGCCCATAAGAAGGTAAGAGCTCATGTCGGAGGCCTCTGCACTCATGGCAGTGACGAAGGGACCGAGCTTTCTTCCGCCCAGATAAAAGTCTTTTACGTCATTGGTATCTTTGGAGCTGACAAAGCCCACCAGGAGCATGCCACACAGATACACAAGAATTGAGATGATAATTCCGATTTGTGATGATGTCATGATATTTCCCCTTTCTTTTTTCATACATACTTACACTTCACCATGTTAACACATTAAAGAGGTAAATAAAACAACAAATTGTATAATATCTTCATTTATTTAAAAACAAATCTTCAGTATAATGTTGGTTGGCTAAATCAGAAAACTAAATGAACAGGACGAATTACGATGGAAGATAAGATAAAAAGAAAACAATTCATATTGTGCTTTGCGGTATTTCTCGCCAACGGAATGCTGGCGCTTTCTATAGGATCACTATTGCCGTTTTTAAGAGATGCTCACGGGCTTGACTATGCGTTTTGCGGACTTATAGTAAGTCTGCATTCTGTGGGCAATCTCTTTTCAAGCTTTTTCTCCGGAGCACTTCCAATGCTTATCGGGAGGAAAAAGAGCATACTCCTTTTCGAGGTCTTTTTCCCATTATCAT